>CEUS01281964.1_pt1 | contig 22790 bp, 19 predicted proteins | sample 427031 | NCBI WGS metagenome assembly CEUS01 (sample SAMEA2622837, study PRJEB7988) | marine metagenome | biome: marine biome (ENVO:00000447); feature: marine epipelagic mixed layer (ENVO:xxxxxxxxx); material: "saline water (ENVO:00002010), including plankton (ENVO:xxxxxxxx)" | depth 140 m | reverse complement strand
GCGGCGAGGTGAAAAATTAGGTGAAGTTGAACTTCCACTAGTAGGAGATTTTAACGTGCGGAATGGTCTCGCCGCTCTTGCCGCAGCAGATCATGCGGGCTCAGACTTGCAGGAGGCTATTAAGGCGCTTCGTAGGTTTGCTGGAGTAAAACGGCGCCTTGAAGTGCGTGGCGTAGTAGGAGGTGTCACTGTTTACGACGATTTCGCTCATCATCCGACTGCTGTCCGCGAGACCTTGAGGGGGCTTAGGTCGTCTTTAAATGATGGACGAATATGGGCGATATTTGAGCCGCGTTCGGCAACGGCCTGTCGAAAAATTTTTCAAAAAGATTTTGCCTCATCATTTCTTTACGCCGATAAAGTAATAATTTCAGAGGTGTATCGGTCTTCGCTGCCAGAAGATGAGAGATTATCTGAAAAGCAGCTGGTGGCGGATCTCTGTGATAAAGGAGCGGACGCTTATCATATCTCCGGTGTTAGTGCGATCATTGAACTTGTGCTGAAGGATGTAAGGGAAGATGATTGTGTTGTCATTATGTCTAATGGGGATTTTGGAGGCATACACAACTTGTTGTTAGATCGATTGTCCGAGGTCGTATAAGAAAGTTGTGGTTCGGAATCAAAAATTTCGAGTGTTCCGCCAAGGTGATTCCGCAGTTGTTTTGGAATACGAGGGCGAGCCAAGTTATGAGATTAACGGATGCGTCGTTTTTGTTGGCGAATGTGTGCGCGTCCAGAATCATACTGGCGTGCTCGATGTCGTTGAGGGACTCCGCACTGTAACTATTTTTTTTGATCCGCTTGCAACTGATGTTCAAAGAATCGTGTCGGCGCTTGAGAATGCTGCCGGTACGCAATCTTCTGCAGAAAAAATAGGTCGAGAATTGACGGTTTCCGTGTGTTATGGAGGCCTCTATGGACCGGACTTAGCGGAGGTGGCGGAATATTTATGCTGTAGCGAAGAGGAGGTAATCGCAAGGCATCAGAAGCCAGTCTATAGGGTCTACATGATTGGCTTTCTTCCTGGGTTTCCTTATATGGGTGCCAGTGATTCAGAAGTTTCGGCTCCTCGAAAAGAATATCCACGGTTGCGAGTTGAGAAGGGTTCAGTCGGTATCGCTGACAATTTTACGGGTGTATATCCGGTGGATTCTCCTGGTGGTTGGCATATTATCGGTAGGTGTCTTGTTGATCTATTTGATCTAGACGCGCCAGACCCATTTTTTTTTCACGTTGGTGATAATGTGAAGTTTAAATCTGTGACTGAGGACGAGTATTGTTCGTTCCGGGGAAAAAAATAAGGTGATCCACATTTTAGAACCAGGTTTTTCGACAACTATCCAGGATAAAGGGAGATGGGGATATCAACGATTTGGCGTTCCTGTATCTGGACCGATGGACAGATTTTCTCATCGACTCGCTAATCTCATAGTCGGAAATCATGATGGTTGTACGGCTCTCGAAGTTGCCTTCACAGGACCACGAATATTTTTTGAGCGCGATCTGGTGTTTGGAGTGACAGGCGCCGAATTTGATTTGACTCTTGACGGGAAGAAGATTCCTATGAACACAGCGATTGAAGCTCGTTCAGGAACATGTCTAAAGTTTGGAAAACGTCGAAATGGTGCGCGGTCCTACATTTCATTTTCTGGTGGAATAAATGTTCCCAGTGTCCTCGGAAGTCGGTCCACTCATTTAGGTGCCGGACTCGGTGGTCTATCAGGAAGAGCTGTTAAAGCGGGCGATAAACTGACAATCGGTCGTGACGCAGGAGTTCGCGTGAAGCTTGGTGTCAGGCGATTCCCAAAAGAGAATGTGTGCTGTGCAAAGCGGAGTATCAGAATAGTTGGAAATTTATTTTTTAATCGAGAAAGTGATGCGCTGTCCGCCATGACAGCAGGTCTTTTTACTATGAGCACAAAATCAGATCGAATGGGTTACCGGTTGCTTGGCAGCCCCATTGCAAGGTTGAAATATGAAAAATGGTTTTCGAGTGCGATTGTGACTGGAACGATACAACTGCCGAAAAGGGGAGAGCCGATCATTCTCATGGTGGATCATCAGACGACGGGCGGATATCCTGTAATTGCGACTGTGATTTCAGCCGATATTCCAATTTTGGCTCAACGCTCACCTGGGGATGCCATTCAGTTTGAAATTGTTACCTATGAAAAGGCTTTTACGGAATTGATTAGGCAGGAGCGTGCATTACTGGTTGAGTCTTAAAACCTAAAAATAGTGAAGTGGCGATGAATGAGAATGTAGTGAGCCTCGGAAAAGATTTTTCTCAATTGTTTGGACAAGATCGAGTACGTCATTCTGTGGGTCTTTCCCAGTTTACTAGCTTTGGTGTGGGTGGCAATGCAGACTGGTTTCTTGATACATGTTCATTTGAGGAGGTTGTTAAGGCTGTACAATTCTCTTACGAACGTCATCTTCCAGTCACTTTTTTAGGTGGAGGAACGAATGTGCTGATTGGGGAGAAAGGGATTCGTGGACTGGTAATTAGAATTTTTCGGGGAGAGATATCCTTACAAAAAACAGGGGTAGTTCGTGCTAGTTCAGGAGTCACGCTAAATCGTTTGATTCGGTGGATGATTAAACGAGGTTTAGGTGGTTTAGAAATGTGGGCCGGTACTCCTGGTACGGTTGGAGGGGGAATTCATGGGAATGCGCATTTTAGAGGCAGACTGATTGGTGAGCGACTCTTGCGTGTTGGGTTGGTTTCGAGGGCAGGCGCTGAACGAGTAGTGGATGCGGAGGCGTTGGATCTCTCATATGATAAGAGCCGTTTACGGGAGAGTGGTGAGGCAATATTGTGGGCTGAATTTTCTTGCACAAACGCTTCTGCTTCGGACTTGCGCTTCAATGCTAGAAAATCATTAAAGTTCAGAAAACAAACACAGCCGCTTGCTTATCCGAGCGCGGGATGTATTTTTCAAAACCCGCAACAATCTTTCGATCAAATTCCCGCAGGAATTCCGTGTTCGGCCGGTGCGCTAATTGACAAGGCTGGTCTAAAAGGTTCCTCTGTTGGGAACGCACTGGTTTCAAAAGTCCACGGAAATTTTATTGTTAGTGCTGGTGTTGTTAAACCCAGTGAAATTAGAGAGCTCATCGAGGAGTGTCGTGAGAGGGTGTCTCAGAAATTCGGTATTACGCTTCGAGATGAGATTATCTATCTTGGTGAATTTTAGGAAGTGAATAAATAAGATGACTCAACAGAATGAGGGGGTCACGACTCTTGTGGTCGAGGGAGGGCATGCCGTAGCTGGTGTGATTGAGGTCGAAGGGAATAAGAATGCTGCGTTGCCGTTGCTTGCAGCCTGTCTTTTAACGAGGGGACCTTGTCAATTGAGGAATGTTCCTCGCATTAGCGACGTAGAGGTCATGGTTGCTTTGTTGCAAAGCTTAGGGGCGGTTGTCGAAGGTGTTGGATCGACGACGCTTGATATTTCTTGCGAAAATATTACGTCCTATGAACCCGACCCGGTTCTTGTTGGGAGGTTAAGGGGATCGGTTCTCCTATTTGGTCCTCTTTTGGCTAGGGTCGGTCGTGCGAGACTCGCTCCTCCAGGCGGTGATTTTCCTGCACGAAGAACGATAGCGTCTCATCTCCAGGCACTCCAAGCGCTGGGTGCACACCAAGTTTCACAAGAGCCACATGAGTTTGAGACTGCAGATGAGTTGAAGGGAGCATCCTTTTATCTTGAGGAGGCCTCTGTTACCGGAACAGAAACTGCAATTTTAGCTGCGGCCGCGGCTAAGGGCGAAACAGAAATTCGTCATGCAGCATGTGAGCCTCATGTGGTCGATTTATGTCAATTTCTTAGATCTATGGGCGTTTCCATAGAAGGTGATGGGACTCCGACTATAAGAGTGTCGGGGGGGGCGCGGCTCGGTGGTGCTTCAGCTGTGCTTCGGGGTGATTATATTGAAGCTGGAAGCTGGGCTACTCTCGCGGCTGTCACGGGTGGAGAACTTGAGATTCGCGGTGTTTCTGGTCAAGAGCTTGAGCCGGTCACTGCGATTCTATCTAAAATGAATGTCAATCTTACGGTTGAAGATGAGCGTCTGATGGTGGGTAATTCTAAGCTTGTAGGGGTTCGACAAGTGTCGACTGCGCCTTGGCCAGGTTTTCCGAGCGACATGGTTAGTTTGATCAGTGTATTGGCCACCCAAGCTGAGGGTCGAACACTTGTGCATGATTGGATGTATGAACTTCGATTGTTCGCTCTTGAGCAGTTAAGCGGCATGGGAGGCAATCTTTTCTTGTGCGATCCTCATCGCATGATTGTAGATGGCCCATCAAGCCTGAAGGGGCGCGATTTAGATACGAGAGACCTTCGTTCCGGGATGGCTCTCATCGCCGCGGCTCTTGCAGCTAAGGGTGTTAGTCGAGTTAGCCCTCTAGAAACGGTAGAGCGGGGTTACGCAAATGTCGTAGAGCGGCTGAAAGCACTGGGTGCTCAAGTTGAGACCGAGTCCGTTGGGCATGATCTCTGATGGGATATTTTTATTAATTACCGGAGGATTCTGTCGTTCGTAATGACTTCAGTGCCTGTCGGTGGATCAAACGTAAATAGTGATTCCGCCGGTTCAACGTTTTCTTTTAGTGATGAAAAAATGATTGTTGAAACCGCATCCTGAAAATCCGTCGAACGGATTTCCACGATGCTCATGTTTTTTCGGCTAACAGTCAGTAGAACGTTCTTGTAATCAGCATTTGTAGCTTTTGGTATTAATTGTAAGGTCCATGTTGAGTCGTTTTCTTTTTCTCCGTTAGCATATGAAACATTAAACGAATCGGAGAACCGTGCTCGGCCTGCCAAAAATAATGCCGGGGTTGTGCTGTCATTCGGTGGAATGGTCCCGAGGATGACTTGCCGATCTGCCGGCAAGTAAGAGTACAGGGTTTCCCCATCAGAGATGAAAAGTTTCTTTTCTGGAAACTGGTAATCCCAGCGCATTTTCCCGGGTTTTTTAATTTGCACTGTACCACGTTCGGTAACGATTGTTCGAAGTAATCCACCTGCATAGGTGTGTTCAAAGTCTGCAGAAAAATCGTTTACAGAGTCGTATTTAGCCTGTAATTTTTCTACTAATTTCTCAAGCGGTGGATTTTGACCTTGGCCCTTAGAATTTTGGGCTAGAAGAACAATTAGTACAAAGACAAAGAGCCAACCAATCTTGCGATACTGAAAGAAAGGGAAGACTATCCCTTTAAGGCCCCGGCCACTGGAGGTTTCTGTTTTGGCGCGGTTTTCTCTTCTGTTGGAAATTTTGCTGTAAGCCACTCAACAATCCCGCCTTCCAATGCGCTTGCTTCGTAACCGTTTCGAATTAAGATGGCCGCAAAATGGGCACTAACTAACTCTTTAGGATCTGAGTCGTAGGCAATTATTTTTCGATCCTTCGGCAGATCTGAGATGTCAAAGTCTGGAGGACTTATTCTTATGGCGCCTGGTAATTTAACCGTGCTATGTTCATAAGGGTATTTCAAACGAACATCTACAATTACAGGGACTAAGCTATCAGTCGCTTCAAGCTGCTCTTTAAGGGTTTCTTTGCTAATTCTTGGGATTGCCATTGCAAGATTTTAATATATCTGAGTTTAAAATATCACGAAGCATCTAATGATCTGGTTAAACTTTTTCTTAAATTGTAGAGTCGACCGCTCGCCTTACCGAATCATAATCGTTGGGTAACTCGAGAGGAAGGTTGGAATGTTTCGGACTTAGATCGCGAATGGTCTGTTCATGATAGCCTCGTTTAAAGTCAGTAAATTTTAAGCCACTGGCTGTAGAAATTACGACAACTCGGTCTGAGGATTTTATTTCTTGATTTCGCCGAAGTTTGATGAGTGCAGCAAGTGCAACTCCAGTATGCGGACAATTAAACATTCCGGTTCGGTCCGCCCTGGCTGCTGCATCAGCTAATTCTTCTTCAGAAGCTTGTTCGACGATTCCATTATATTTTTGAAGCGTTCTGATAGCTTTTTGTATTGAAACAGGGTTTCCGATTTGAATCGCCGATGCTTGGGTGGTTTTTGCTTTAACCGCTTCAAATCGCCATTGGTTTTTGTAAGCCAGATAAAGTGGATTAGCTGCAGCGGCTTGGGCGACAATGATTCTTGGTAATTTGTTGATTAGGCCGATTTTGAGCATCATATCGAAACCGGCTCCGAGCGCGCTAACGTTGCCGAGGTTGCCTCCCGGTATTATTACAAAATCTGGCACTTCCCAGTCGAACTGTTGAACAATCTCAATCGAGACGGTTTTCTGGCCTTCGAGCCGGAGACTGTTCATGGAATTAGCGAGGTAGATTCCTTCTTCCTTGGCGAGTCTCTTTACAATGGACATGCACCCGTCGAAATCTGTGTCAAGAGCTAGGACAGTGGCTCCGTTAGCTAACGGCTGAACTAATTGGGCCGTGGACACCTTTCCTCGAGGAAGAATGACGATCGCAGGTATGTCTCCAGCGGCAGCATAAGCAGCTAGGGAAGCGGATGTGTCTCCGGTTGAGGCACAGGCAACCGCTCGAATAGGACGTCCTGTCCGGATCATTTGACGTACTACTGACACTAGTACTGTCATACCAAGATCTTTAAATGAACCGGTGTGAGAATTTCCGCAAAGTTTCACCCATAATTCGGGGAGTTCGATTTCTCTTCCAAACCGTTCCGCCCAAAATAGATTCGTTCCACCCTCATCCATGGAAACGATACTTTGGTCTTCAATAGTAGGACATACCCATTCCTTTTTACCCCAGACAGCAGATCCGAATGGCCATGTATTGCGTTTGTATCGATTGTCGAAAAGGTTCATCCAGTATTCGGTTGTTTTATCTCTCAAGGCATTTAGGTTGTGCGAAACTTCCAAAAGGTTCCCACATTGGGGACAGTTGTAGATAACGTCAAGAAGAGAGAGTTCCCCTTCGCACCCTGAAATGCATCTGAAAGCAGCATGATATTTCATCCTGCACTACAGTTTACCTGTTGAAGACAAGAACTGGGAGATGTGATGTCGAAAACTGAAGGCTTGACTTTACTGGCAGAAGCTTTGGAGTCGTGGAAAGATGCGCGCGAAGGCGTTCTCGCCGAACTAAAAAATATTCCAGCCTCTCATATGTTATTTGTTCCGAGAAAAGGGGCGAGGTCTGTTGCTGGGATTGTTCAACACATTATTCAGACTTCTGAGATGTGGACGGGCGAGCTATCCAATCCGATGGGTGATTTTACGCGAAAATCATTTTCAGATTTTATAAGGGAATATGCATCACAAAATTCACAAAACTTCTCAAAGCAGGACTTGGTTCGAGCTCTTAAAGGTTCGCATAAGATCGGAGTAGAAAAAATTGAGCAGACTGGAGAAATTGGAATGTTTCAGCGGATTAGACGTTTCGATGGTCGCTATGGAACGAGGTTGGCATGGATGTTTCATGGGGTTTCCCATGAGGAGTATCATCGGGCACAATTAGCAATGTATGCGAGATTTTTGGGTCGGACGCCTGCGCTGACTCAGCTTATTGAAGGTGTATGAAAATCGAATGGTTCAGTAGAGGAGTCTATGGCTAACCTTCAGATAATTGACGAGCGAGATAAAGATTTTAAATTTCTGATTAGAGGTATGGCGGTCTTCTCAGCTTTAGTTGCGCTCTTTTCCTTATTTATTTATTCGCGCCTTCTTGGTGTTCATTCGCTGGAGCAAGTTATAGAAAAAAATGGGGTTACTTGCGAAACTCTGAAGGTCAGGATGCGGGACGGGATTATGCTGACGACAGATGTCTACTTTCCCAAAGAATCTGGTCGGCATCCCGTAATTCTGTTGCGTACGCCATATGGACTACGCTTGGGCCAGGGTTGCTTCGCTGAAGGGTTGGGTGAAGGCATGGCGTTTTGGGCGGAGAACGGGTATGTTGCTGTTTCACAAGACACACGTGGCACTTTTCGTTCAGAAGGTGTTTTTAACCCAATCTTTCAGGAGCAAAACGATGGATATGACGCTGTGGAATGGGCAGGTACTCAGGAATGGTCAAATGGAAAGGTGGCAATGACGGGGTCTTCCTACATGGGTGTTACGCAGTGGCAAGCTGCGATCATGGCACCCCCTCATTTAGTGGCAATTGCTCCCGGACAGACCGCGACAGATTACCATGATCATTGGACTTACGTTAATGGAGTGTTTGATTTATGGTTTGGCCAAAGTTGGCCTCTTGCTTTTTTTGCACCTGATATGCATCGGAGAGAACTGGTTGCCAACGGAAGCACCTTGGAATCAGCTCGGAAGGCTGCTGAGACTTATCTATCTGCTGGTAAAGCAAAAATTTCAAGGGAATGGATTCACAAGGTTCCTCCTGTGGAGTTTGATGGTTTTAGAGAGTTGGCTCCTTATTACTATGACTGGCTTGACCATCCAACTTATGACGATTATTGGGCAGAGGTCGACGTGGAGACAAAGTGGGATCAGATAACAGTTCCTGCTCTGGTTACCGGTGCATGGGGCGACTTATTCCACATTGGGTCGATAAGGGCTTTTCATGGAATGCGGGAGCAAGCGGGATCTGTCGCTGCTCGTGAAGGTACAAGGCTTGTTATGACCGGGGGAGGAGGTCATGGTCGACAAGGGGTTATGGGATTTGGTGAAACGGGGAATTTTGATCTTCGCAGTTTGGCCCTGCGTTTTTATGATCATCACCTCAAGGGCAGTGATAATGATTTCGATGACGTCCCGAGAGTTAATACATTTGTTCAATTTCCGCCTGACGAAGGAGTGACGGGTTCGGGCTTTTGGCTGTCCGGAGAACGTTACCCTCCGTCTGATATTAAGAAAGTTCGATTTCACCTTAGGAGTGGAGGCTCGGCAAACACTCGATGGGGCGACGGAGTTCTGTCAGAAAGAATGAAATCAGCGGGACCCGATGATAGTTACATTTATGATCCGACCAATCCCGTCCCTGCATTGGGTGGAGGATCCTGTTGCTTAACACTTGGCTTCTATTTTCGGACTGGAACACAGGACCAGTCGACGTTGGAGTTACGGAATGACATTCTTGTTTATACGAGTAAGAAACTTGAAGAAGATCTGGTGATAATGGGATCTGTTGTAGCGAATTTTTGGGCCAGCTCTACGGGCCGTGATACCGATTTCACGGTCAAAGTAGTAGATGTACACCCTGATGGGTTTTCTCGAAATATTCTCGATCGTGTGGTGCGAGCCCGGTTTCGTCTTGGCTCAAAACTCGCGCCCTCCCTGATTGAACCAGGAAAACCATATGAGTATCGTCTCGATTTAGGCTTCGCGTCGACTGTATTGCCGGCAGGCCATCGGCTGCGAGTGGATATTTCTTCCTCTAAATTCCCACATTTTGTTCGCAACACCAACAATGGTGGAGATTTTGCTTCCGAAAGTAAATTTAAGCTTGTGACGCAAACAATCCATCATAATGAAGAGCTCCCGTCTTTTGTGGAGTTGTCAGTGGCCAGAAACATGAAAGTGAACACAGAATGAGTCAAGTCACTGTCTTGACACTTTCGGGTAACGGGAGTATTTTCTGTCAGTTAGATGGGCTTAGTCCAGTTCGGATAGCCACTAGGGAGGGTTACCTTGAAACAAAAACACTCTGACAATCTGGTGAGGGAAGCACTGATGTTTTGTGTAGTGGTGCTTTTTGTGTTGGGCATGGGGATTGGAGTGGGTTCTGCGCAAACATCTGATGATCCGACTTTTCATCGTGATGTTGAGCCAATTTTGCAGCGAAGTTGTCAAATCTGTCATCGTCCAAATGCAATAGCTCCGATGTCACTGATGACGTTTGAGGAGGCTCGCCCCTGGGCCCGGTCGATTAAACGGTATGTAGAGTCGAGAGAGATGCCTCCTTGGTTTGTGGATCGTCGGATAGGGATCCAAAAATTTAAGGATGATCCGTCTCTGACCGATGAGGAAATTGCAATAGTGGTTGGTTGGGTTGATTCTGGTGCGGAGCGTGGCGACCCTAAAGATGCCCCGACTCCTAGAGAGTTTTTGGGTCCAGAGGATTGGAGAATGGGTGACCCCGATCTAATCGTAAGAATGGATGAGCCGTATATGTTGCCAGCAGAGGGGCCGGATGATTTCCCGAACATAATAGTTGATCCAGGACTAACAGAGGATCGGTATATCAAAGCTGTTGAATTGAAACCTGATGCGCGGAGTTTGGAAGTAGTTCACCATGCGACGACTCACATGACGGTGTTTGATGAGGATGTAACGAGAGGGAATTTTTTAAACGAGTATGCGGCCGGGAAGAATGGCGACATTTTTGATGACGGCACGGGTCGTTTGATAAAGGCGGGCACAAAAATTCGCTTTGGATTGCATTTACATCCATACGGCGAAGAAGTTCCTGTGAGAGTCAGTCTAGGGTTGCAATTATATCCAGTTGGCTACACTCCAAAATACACGCTGATTAGTCAACATATGGGTGATGATGATGATTTGTTGATTCCAGCAGGTGAGGATAGCGTGAGAACAGACGGCTATACTTTATTGACTGAGCCAGCTGTGATCACAGCATTTCAGCCGCATCTTCACACTCGTGGGCAAGCCCAATGTATTGAAGCGATAGTTCCTCAAGCGGACAGTGATGGGAAAGCGTTGAAACGGGCTCCAGGGCCATATGGGGCGGCTCCATTGATGGAGCAGATAACCTTGAATTGTGTTCCAAAGTGGTACTTCAATTGGCATCTCGTTTACAACTATGCCGAGGATGCTGCTCCAGTGTTGCCGGCTGGAACGGTTATTCATGTGAGCACCTGGCATGATAATTCAGAATCTTTAAGGGTGAATCCTGATCCAAAAAATAACGTTGTGTATGGCCAGCGGACAATTGATGAAATGTCTTTTGCGTGGGTCAGCTACTACTATATTGATGAGGCTGAATATAAAGAACGGATGTCTGCTAAGGCGGCTCAACAGGCAAATGATTAATAGTCTGTTATTTCTTTATAGTTAAGACATAGGAGAGAATCTGATGCGAGTAACAAGAGTGATAGCGATAAGTTTTTGGATTGGACTAATGGCAGGTGTATCGGTCACCGCCCATCATGCATTTTCTGCTGAGTTTGATGCTGATATGCCGGTAAATTTGACTGGAACGGTTACAAAGATGGAATGGGTCAACCCACATTCATGGATTCATATTGATGTTGAAAAGCCTGATGGCACGACAGAGGCTTGGATGATTGAAGGTGGTGCTCCTAATGCTCTGTTGAGGAGAGGATTTAATAAGAATTCGTTGCCCCCTGGAATAACAATCATGGTTGAGGGCTATCAGGCAAAAGATGGTGCGATGCGGGCAAATGGGCGTGATATAACGTTCGAAGATGGATCAAAGTTGTTTGTTGGTTCTTCGGGAACTGGCGCTCCTGCAGATGGTCGCGATCCAACGGAGCGATAGCTCGTGAAAACAGGATGTTCTTTTTCGCAGTTTGAAATGACTGTGACTAATCAATATTTTTTGTGCATGTGTCGCGCAATTTTTTAAGGAGATTGAACTCGATGGTGGATCTCTGCCAAAGTGTGAGGGTAAAAGTATTTTCTGTAATAGGTGTTGGGCTAGGTGTTGTCGCTCTTTCGGTCACACTGCATGGTCAATCAGATGAAATTAGACGAAATTCGTCCGGTCAACCCGATTTAAGCGGTATCTGGCAAGCCGTCGGTTCGGCTCATTGGGACGTTGAACCACATGCTGCGTATGGAGCAAGAACGGATGAGACTGGAGCGATTGGTGCTGCGCCTGGCGGCTTAGGTGTTGTTGAGGGAGGGATGATTCCTTACCGATCTGAGGCCGTTGCCAAGAAACAAGCAAACTTTGAGAATAGGCGTACAGAGGATCCTGAAGCCAAGTGTTATTTGCCGGGTGTGCCAAGAGCGACGTATATGCCTTTCCCTTTTCAAATTGTCCAGGGAACAAATAAGATCCTAATTGCTTATGAATTCGCGAGTGCCAATCGTGTTATTCACATGGACCCAGTTCCTGAGAGTCCTGTCGATACGTGGATGGGACACTCGGTCGGTCGCTGGGATGGTGATTCCTTGGTGGTTGATGTGACGGCATTTAACGGGCAAACATGGCTCGATCGTGCAGGCAACCATCATAGTAGCGCATTGCATGTCGTGGAGCGTTATACACCGGTTACGCCTTACCATATTACTTACGAGGCGACTATTGAGGATCCAAACACGTATACACGTCCGTGGAAGATTAGTCTCCCGCTGTATCGTCGTGTCGAAGAGAATATGCAACTCCTCGAATTTCGATGCGTGGAGTTTTCAGAAGAATTGCTTTACGGACATCTTCGAAAACAGCCAGATTAGTAGAACGAACGGCTCCTGCCGTTGAGGTCTAATAATATGAGAACACAATTTTTTTGGTCGGTGTTGTTTTTGGTGGTTTTCGGTCTGCCTTCGACGGAGCTTGTCGCCGGTCCTGTTCAAGGCGAAGAATTCAACCCGCCACGCACAGCTTGGGGACACCCTGATCTTCAAGGTGTCTGGACAAGTAATGCCGTAATGGGTGTTCCCGCCGAAAGGCCAAAAGAGGTTTTAACAGAAGAAGATATTGCTCGGAGGGATCGGGCTGAGGCCATACGGATGGAGCAAGAGCCCAACAGAGATGTAAATATTGTTTGGGATGAACCGGTTACGGAGCGTCAGATTCGCCCGCCCTCTTTAGTAATCGATCCTCCAGACGGACGCATTCCAGTGACAGCAGAAATGCAAGAGGCCGCGGACGAGTGGAGCGTTAGTAAGTATGGTATCGGCATCGAGTCGTGGGCAGATTTGGATTTGTGGGACCGATGTATCACGAAGGGTTTTCCCACGGTGATGGCGCCTATGGGATACAACAATGCATATGAAATCATGCAAACGGAAGATTTTGTAATCATTCGCTATGAGATTATTCATGATATGCGGATTATTCCGTTGGATGGACGGGCTCCAGTCAATGAGGCGATTAAACAATATTGGGGTGATTCAAGAGGTCGCTGGGAAGGCGATACGTTGGTCGTTGAGGTAACAAATTTTTCGAACAAGACTTTTGGTACGCAGCAACCGTTGGGTTCCTACCGAGGGGGCGGGGAAGGCATGCGCGTGGTCGAACGTTTTACACTCACTGATCATGAAACCATCGATTACCAGGCGACGATTGAAGATTCCCGCGGTTTTACCAGACCTTGGACTCTAGCTATTCCGTTGATTCGTGATGACAGTTACGTTATTTACGAGTATGCCTGCCACGAGGGCAACTATGGAATGGAACACATCTTGAGTGCCGCCTTTAAGGAGTAACGCGATTTAGGCGGTTTGAAATCAATTATCTAACAGCCAGTCCCTCTTCCCGCTCGGTTTCATTAAAGTGGGGGCCTAGCGTGGTATCTGCTCCTAAAGTCGAGAGCAGAGACTCAGTTGTTGGACGTGACACGAATGACATTCCTCCGCCTTTATGACCTTGAGCAATGCGGAAAGCTGTTCTGCCGGCGAAATCCTGTGCATTGATATTTGCTCCCTGTCTTACAAGAAGTTTAGTTACGGTGTCGGCTCCAACGAATGCCGCTCCGTGCAAGGCAGTGAATCCTCCGCTATTCACCGCATTAACGGGAGCTCCGATCCCTATCAGAAATTCAACGGCATCAGCAGCGTAGTCTGCGGACCAGAACTTTTCATATCTGTCGCCTGCGTGACTCAGTCCTGAGGCCACCATTAACGCTGTGGTCCCGTCAGCTGTTGTCAGGGAAGGGTCAGCACCTGCATCAAGTAGCATTTTCATCAGCTTGACGTCAGCTTTATGGGCGGCCACCCAGAAAGGTGTGGCATCGGTCCAACTTCGAGAGACGCCAAAATTGTCTGGGTCTGTCGGGCCTCTGTCAAAACCTGACGCTTGTCCATCTGGCGAAAAAACGCGGGAACCTGGCAGGGGAACACCACGGCGCCCATTAGGGTCGGCGCCGTTTTCAAGAAGCTCACGAATAAGGAGTTCTTTATCGGGCGGCTCGTATACAGGCGCATTAGGATCATAGCCGCGCTGACGTCCTCCGATAGCGAAAGAGGCGCTTAGAGGTCTGTTGCCGTTGTCCATCAGAACATTTGGATCGGCGCCCTCTTCAAGCAGAAAACGAGCCATAGGCACGTGTCCTTGCTCAATCGCGATCACTAAAGGTGCGGGACCTTCAGTAGTTTTGTTAGGCGTAGCGCCCTTTTGTATCAAAAGTTTTGCGATCTCGACGCTTCCGGCTCGAGCAGCAAACATTATTGGCGTGAAATGTCCAACGGATGCCGCATGTATGTCAGCATCGGTCTCAAGTAAGATTGAAACCACATCGATGTGGCGTTCAGAGATGGCCCACATTAGTGCAGTCTGTCCAGATTTTCTGGTGGCGACATTGGGATCGGCGCCAGCCTCTATTAGGCGAAGGGTAATCTCTGCGCTGCCAGAGAGAGCAGCGCGCATCAGAACAGTTTCACGCTGAGCGGGTAGAGATGCAGTTGCTTCAGCACCGGCTGCTAAAAGATTGTTCGCGATAGCAATATTTCTATTTTCGCTCGCAAGAAATAAAGGTGTGACACCGTGGTCGTTCGCTGCGTTGACATTCGCTCCAGAGTTAATAAGAAGTTTAACGATTTCAAGATTATTCCAATGAACAGCCCAGTGAAGGGCTGTCGCGCCGTCGCTGTGTTGCCCATTCACGTCTTGCGATTCGAGAAGTGCTTCCAGTTCAGCCCAGTCTTGGCTTTCGGCCGCACCAACAAGATCCGCCTTAGAATTGGCGTTTAATTCATGGAGAAAAAAAAGCAGTAAAAATATAAATAACGCCACCCACTTTTTATGGTTCGAGGACATAGTGTTTTACCTACGGTTTTCTTGATGTTTGTGGATACAATAGTTCAATTGAGGTGACCTTGTAAACGTGGGTTTGTTAGAGGTAGACTCATTCTGTTTCCTAATTAGGCGTATGAGATTCATGAGAAATATGCGGTCACTATTAGGGCTTTTTAAAAGACACTCGGATCTCTTCTTTAAGGCTTTTATTGCTTCTATGGCCTTGTTGGTCTCGACCTCTCTCCAGGCGGCTGAAGAACAGGGGCAGAATGAGCATCGGGGTGCTGTCCTACGAGATTATTGTGTAGCCTGCCACAACGAACAATTACGAACCGCTGGTCTAGTTCTTGAGACGAGCGATCTTGATCCTGAGCGCATTGAGGATGATTTAGAGACTTGGGAGAAAGTTTTACGCAAGGTATCCACTGGACAAATGCCTCCTGCCGGTCGTCCGGCACCAGGAGATGCGGACCGTCTGAAATTTTCACGCGAATTAACACAAGCTCTTGACCAAGTCGTTAATGCGAGCCCTGATCCGGGGCGTCCTGCCGTTCATCGTCTGAATCGCACCGAGTACGTAAATTCGATTCGCGATCTTTTAAACCTTGAGATTGATGGTCGCGCGCTTCTTCCGCCAGATGATTCTGGGTTTGGCTTTGATAATAATGCGGATGTGTTGTCTATGTCGCCGGCTTTACTGGACCGATATATGGCCGCAGCGACGAAGATTAGCCGGTTAGCACTGGGAGATCCGACAGTGAGTCCGATTATTGCGAGATACGATGTTCCGCGTCGGTTGAGGCAGGAAGGGCGAATGAGTGAGCGACTCAGTTTTGGGTCGCGGGGTGGCTTTGCAGTTCGGCATGCCTTTCCTCTTGATGGCGAGTATTTATTTAAGGTTCGGTTGGGGCGCGTAGGTGAGTATGGAATTAATGGTCTAGATCGAGGTGATAAGCTTGAGATTCGATTAGATCGTTCACTGCTCAAGAGTTTTACAGTGGGGGGCGTTGAAGAACTGAAAGGTCTAATTTATGACAATCAGGAACCGATTCCTCTGAATCGTCCTGATTTGTTGAGAAGAAAGATTTATGAGAATTCAGCAGATGATGACCTAGAGGTTCGAATCCAAGTTCAAGCTGGAACTCGAACAGTGGGTGTATCTTTTGAGAATTATGCAGGTGTACCGGAAGGCTTGGGTCGAGTGTCTGGCGGGCCCACCGTTGGTTCTTTGGAAATTAGGGGCCCCTTTAATGGACAAGTGCCTGTGCGCACAGATAGTCGAGACAGTATATTCCTTTGCTATCCGGAAACTCTTGGTGAGGAGCAAATTTGTGCTCAGCAGATTCTGTCGTCCTTGGCGAGACGTGCGTTTCGACGTCCGGTCTCTGTTGATGACGTAGACGATTTGCTCTCCTTTTATGATCAAGAGCGACTTGGTGGCTCTTTTGAGAGTGGAATTCAAGTTGCTCTGGAACGCTTATTAGTTGATCCCGAATTTTTATTTCGTATCGAGCATGATCCTTCCGGATTACCGCCGGGGAGCGTTTATCCCTTGAGTGATGTTGAGTTAGCCTCGCGGCTATCGTTTTTTTTGTGGAACACTCTTCCAGACGACGAGCTTCTAGCTCTAGCTGAGGCGGGGCAGTTACGCGATGAAAAGGTGCTTGAAAAGCAGATAGCTCGCATGTTGAGTGATGCCAAGGCTACAGAAATGATTAAAGATTTTGCGAGTCAGTGGTTGTTGACTCGAAATGTACGTTTTTCAGAGCCCGATCGAGCACTCTTCCCGTCTTTTGATGAAAACCTTCGGCGGGGATTGGCTAATGAGACTGAGCTGCTGTTTGCGGACCAGTTCAAATCAGATCAGAGTGTCTTAAATCTTCTCAGGGCGGATTACACTTTTCTCAATTCGAGACTAGCTAGACATTATGGGATTGATAATGTGTATGGTAATCATTTTCGTAAAGTTGCTTTAAAGGATTCACGCAGGCATGGCTTGTTCGGTCATGGCAGCATTTTGACTGTTACATCCTATCCGAACAGGACCTCTCCCGTGCTTCGTGGAAAATGGGTTTTGGAAAATATTTTAGGAGCTCCACCGCCGCCTCCGCCACCGGATGTTCCATCCTTGGAAGAGGGGAATCGTGATCGTCCTTCGACGGTCCGAGAACGGCTTGAGCGACATCGCGCGAATCCGGTTTGTGCTAGCTGTCACGCTCGAATGGATCCTCTTGGATTTGCGCTTGAAAATTTTGATGCGGTGGGGCGCTGGCGTGAGGTAGATGGAGGCGTGGAAATTGACGCGAGCGCGAGATTGTTAGACGGATCGAGAATAGAGGGGCCAGAGGAGTTTCGGCAGGCACTGCTAGGTCGCCAAGAAGAATTTGTGACAACGGTGACAGAGAAGTTGCTCACGTATGCGCTTGGTCGAGGGGTAAATTACGGTGACGCCTCTTATATCCGTACGATTGTGCGAGATGCAGCGATGTTCGATTATAAATGGTCAAGCCTTTTGACGGGGATTGTTAAAAGTGTGCCGTTTCAGATGAGAAGGGTTCCGCAGTCATGATAATAACTAAGAGACATATGCGGCGGAGAAGTTTCCTTCGCGGTATCGGCGCGACAATCGCATTGCCTTTTCTTGATGATATGGTGCCGGCGATGACAGCAATGAGCAGAACCGCGGCTTCTCCGATAAAACGCCTAGGTTTCTTTTATGTGCCAAACGGAATGGCTATGAAATATTGGTTGCCGGCTTTAGAGGGTCCACGATTTCATCTTCCCCGAACATTAGAACCGTTGATCGCGTACAAGGATCAACTTGCAGTGTTAAGCGGGCTCGCAGCGATGCAGGCATATCCGCACCCAGGGGAGGGTGGTGGAGATCATGCAAGGGCAGCAGGAACTTATTTGACGGGAATGCATATAAAGCGAACGTCTGCGGCGGATGTGCAGGCGGGTATTTCGGCGGATCAGATTGCCGCACAAGAGCTGGGGAAGGAGACTCAGTTGGGTTCCCTTGAGCTTGCGTTGGAGTCCGTTGAATTACTTGGGGCCTGCGATGGGACCTATGCGTGTGCGTACACGAACACGATCGCATGGCGGACGCCTAGTACGCCTTTGCCAATGGCGAATGATCCGAGAGCTGTTTTTGAACGAATGTTTGGAACTGCTGCGAGCACAGATCCTGTCGCACGGTTACAGAGAATAGAAAGGGACAAGAGTATACTTGATTCGGTCACGGAAAAAGCTAAGAGATTGAACGGAAGGCTCGCAGCGACTGATCGAGCTAAACTTGGTGAGTACTTAGAGTCCGTACGCGATGTGGAGAGGCGTATCCAAAAAGCGGAAGAACAAAGTGGTCGCGAAATGCCTCTCTTTCAGCAGCCAGCTGGAATTCCACAGGCCTTTGATGAGCATGCGAAATTAATGTTTGATTTGCTCGCACTTGCATATCAGACTGATCTTACGCGTGTTAGCACCTTTATGCTTGGTCGGGAGGTCAGTAGTCGCCCTTATCCAGAGATCGGTATTTCTGATTCTCATCATCCTCTTTCACATCATGAGAATGATGCTCGAAAAATTGATGACTTAGGCAAGCTGAATCGATTTCATGTGGAACAGTTTGCTTATTTGGCTGACAAGTTGGCTGGGATTTCTGATGGAGACGGGTCCTTGCTTGATCACTCGATGCTAGTTTATGGTGCGGGAATTAGTGACAGTAACACGCACTTTCATGACAATCTTCCCATTGCGGTGCTGGGGGGGCGCGGCGTAGGTCTCTCTGCGGTGGGCCATGTGAAATTTGCAAATGACATCCCAGTGACTAATCTTTGGCTTACTCTCCTGGATAAAATGGGTGTTCCGGCTGAGAAGCTAGGTGATAGTACTGGTCGTCTCAATTACTTGTCAGATTTGTAGCGTTGATACGGTGCCGAAGGACGTTTTATACTTATGAGTGAACATCAAGTCTTATTCCCTAATTGGGGGAGGTGTATTGTGAGAAATCATTGTTTTAGATCTAAAACGGTGACGGGCGTCGCCATCGGTGGTCTCTTGGCGCTTGTTTTGATGGCATCCTTATCGGTGTCGGCAGAGACAGCTGGCGCTGTGGGTGAGGAGTTGACATTCACCAAGGATGTTTTGCCTATTTTTCAGCGGAGCTGTCAGAGTTGCCATCGGCCTGGCGCTATTGCACCTATGTCGCTTATTTCCTATGAGGACGTTCGACCGTGGGCTCGATCGATTAAACGATATGTCGAAACGCGTGAGATGCCGCCTTGGTACGTTGACAGAAGGATTGGTATTCAGGACTTTAAAGATGACCCATCTTTGACGGATGAGGAAATCGCAACGATACAGCAATGGGTGGAGAGTGGTGCGCTGAAAGGAAACCCGGAGGACGCCCCCCCGCCACGAGAGTTTATGGGGCCGAATGAATGGCAAATTGGTGAGCCAGATATGATTGTGTCTATGCCGGAACCGTATATGTTGCCGGCAGAGGGTCCAGATGCGTTCCCTAACGTTTTCGCAGATTCTGGGTTAACCACAGATCGATATATAAAGGCAGTAGAGGTAAAGCCAGCCCCAGATAGTTTGGAGGTCGTGCATCATGTTGTGACGACCATGACAGAGTTTGATGAAACCCTTGCAAAGGGTAATTTTCTCAACGAATATGCTGTTGGTAAAAACGGAGATATTTTTGACGATAATACGGGTCGTCTGATAAAAGCGGGAACCCAGATTCGGTTTGGTTTGCACCTGCATCCTTACGGTGAAGAGATTCCAGTGATGGTTCATGTCGGGCTAAAGTTGTATCCGGAAGGCTATGTGCCAAAATATCAGCTGGTTAGTCAGCATATGGGAGATGATGACGATCTCTTGATTCCAGCTGGTGAAAAGGGAGTTCGCACAGATGGATATACGATGCTTACGAAACCAGCGGTGGTTACGGCATTTCAACCGCACTTGCACACACGAGGGCAAGCTCAGTGCATTGAGGCGATCATTCCTCAGACTGATGAAGAAGGAAACGTGCTTGAAGAATCCACAGGAAATGCGCCGGCACCGTTAATGCATCAGGTGACCCTAAACTGTGTTCCGCAGTGGAGATTTAATTGGCATCTTGTTTATAACTATTCAGAGGATGCGGCACCGGTGTTGCCTCCCGGAACAATTATCCACATATCTACATGGCACGATAATTCTGAGACGCTTCGCGTAAATCCCGATCATCGAAATAATGTTGTCTATGGCCAACGGACAATTGATGAGATGTCTTTTGCATGGGTGAGTTACTACTATATTGATGACGACGAATATAAAAAGAGGGTGGCCGCTAAAAAGGTCATGGAAGCAAACAATTAAATACTCATGATGTGATTGGGATTTAATTTAAAGGATTGGACTTAAATGCGGACTTTGATCGTTGGAGGAATCGTGGCCGGCTTCCTGATTTTGTGGTCAGCAAACGTTTCGGTTCAAGAGATAGATATTTCTGACACTCAAATACAGTACAACCGTGGACAAAATGTTGCCCCAATTTATGAAGGATGGGTTCGCAATCCTGACGGAACTATTGATTTCTGGTTTGGGTATCTCAATAGGAATTGGGAGCAGGTGTTGCACATCCCGGTAGGTCCAGAAAATAGCATTGAGCCTTTTGGTCCAGATGGGGGGCAGCCGACGGTATTTGTCCCTCGCCGTAGAGTGGGGCGCGCCGTCCAAAGGCGAGAATCGATGGTGTTTAGTGTCCGAGTGCCTGCGACCTGGACGACTGAAGACGAGCTTGTATGGGCAGTTACGGCGAATGGGAAGCCCGATCGGGCAATTGCGCTTTTCCTGCCGATTTACGAGCTTGTTGGGCCGCGGGCATCGAATCAACCACCGACTATTGAAGTATCTGCCGAATCAATCAAAATCGAGCTTTCTGGAGCAGCGACTCTTTTCTCGTCGGTGAACGATGATGGTTTACCGCACCGTCGACGGGGCTCAGCGAATGTGAGGTGGGTGCATTATCGAGGCGAAGGGAGTGTTGATTTTTCTCCTACGCAAACTGCATTTCCAGAGGGTGAAGATGTGATTGATGATCTCTCTCTTACGACGACGGCGAAATTTAGTAACGCTGGCGAATTCACTCTGCGTGCTATCGCTTATGATGGAGATATGTCCAGTGCGGAGAACGTCGTGATTCAGGTGACTGAATAGCTTAGTAGGAATGTAGAAAAGCGATATTTTCTGTTAGTTCTGTTGTGTCCCTCGATTCAATAGAATAACGCCTCCACCCCCTTGGGATCGACGAATGCCAGTTGGCAGAGGTCCCACTGCAATAACGACGAGATTACCATAGACTGCTACGTCCCGAACGGGTTCAGAGTGTCGGTAGCTGGCAGCGACTGTGGGCACTAAAGGATTGTTTAAATCAACGACCAGTAGACCCATCTTGCCATCTGCTACATAAGCGTGATTGTCGAATAGGACCGCACGATGTGCACCTCCGGGTGTTCCATAGTTTGAACGATGTGTCGGTGCCGTTGGATTAGAGATATCATAAATTTGAAGTGTGCCTTTTCCCACCAAGAGAGCTAAATCATCCTCGATCTCGACAATTCGTGGGCCGTTTGCAGATTGAATTGCAGAGAGGGGCTCCCACGAATCTCGTTCCTGTAAGTCGATTACATAAAACCCAGACGGGTCATCAACAGCGTAGCCAATAGTGCCGGAGGCGGCTACATCTCGACCGTACCCGTCTAGATACACCGAGCCTATGGCAGTGGGTGTCTCTGGGTCTGTGATGTCAACTAAGTCGACTCCTGACATGTGATCAGCTAGAAGAGCAGTAGCGCCAGAAATTTCAACGTCCTTGGCTTGGCCTGGCGTCTTGACAGAACCGATAAGTTCAGGGTTTATGGGGTCTGAGATATCAAGAATACCTAGGCCGAAGAAATCAGCCGCGACATAGACATGAGTTCCAATGATTGAAAAATCCCAAATTTTCTCTGGGAATTCATAAGAGGAAAGTCGCTGAGGAGAATCGAGTTTTGAAATATCAAAGATTGTCAGGGTTGCTTCTGCTGCGATAAAGAGTTTGTTGTCCTCTAATTGAACTAAATCGGCTGGAACTTCAAGGTGAATAATTTCATGAAAATCTTGAGCTTGAATAATCTGAGAGAGAGAGCCTACAAAAACAAAGACTGTTGCAATGAAAGTCCGCTTGAAGAAGATGTGCCGCCTCATTGGTTTTCCGTCCTTGCGATTCGGTAAAGGGCTGATTGAGTGCGAATAAAAAGGTTGCCGCGCACAATAGCGGGAGTCGCGAGTGTCATTTCATTTAAGGAATTTGTGTGAACGATTTCAAATTCCTCGCCAGCTTTTATCACGTAAGTATCGCCTGCCTCGCTTAAGGCAAAGACCTTTCCGTTGTAACCCCACGGAGAGGCAGAGAAACCGCTTCCGACCTTTAGTCGCTGTCGCCCATAAATTTCCTGTCCTGTTTGAGCGTCATGTGCGATCAATAGTCCTCGATCTAAGAGAGTGTAATATTGGCCTCTATAGACAAGTGCGGAGGTGTTGTAAGTCCCTAAGAGCGGATATGCCCATGCGACGTACTCCGAAGAAACTCTATTACCGGGAAATCGCGTCGACCAACTGGCATTCTCATCGGCCCAGAGTGAAATATCTCCCTCTGCACCAGGGTGTATCGCGTAGACGGGACGAAGAGCGCCACCTGGATATCCTGAGCTAATGTAGACCAAGCCATTTGCGATAAAGGGAGAAGGGGTGGTCAGGTTAGACATGCCATACAGCTCCCATAGAAGCTGTCCGTCTAGGTCGTAGGAACGCACTCCGTCGGTGCCTACAGTAACGATTTCAGTCCGAATACGATTCTCCCAGACAACCGGAGTCGACCAATTATTTCCACGTTCCTCGCG
>CEUS01043841.1_pt1 | contig 22792 bp, 20 predicted proteins | sample 427031 | NCBI WGS metagenome assembly CEUS01 (sample SAMEA2622837, study PRJEB7988) | marine metagenome | biome: marine biome (ENVO:00000447); feature: marine epipelagic mixed layer (ENVO:xxxxxxxxx); material: "saline water (ENVO:00002010), including plankton (ENVO:xxxxxxxx)" | depth 140 m | reverse complement strand
ATCATTCGATATTAGCCTCTCAAGTCTAAGTAGAGTTTAGGAACCGAGAAACGCAACTTAGATATCACCCTGTACTTAAGCGTGAAGACATCTTTAATCAACACTGTACTTAGTACGACAAAAGGATGGCACCATATTCACAAATATATTCGCGTGTTCGGTTCTAATTATTGCACCGCCTCTGAGTCTACCGACGTAGCAATTACGTGTCAATATATATCAAAGGTTATGTTTGTGTCTGAAATGATTCAAATTCTGATTCCCCAGCAATTTCAGAGTGCTATGCTATCATTGGCTAGCACTATATAAATATATTTTGGAGTAATAACACTTGGAAGGCCACATTTCGATAAGTGGACTATCTCACACCTATGTGGACAAAGATGTTCAAACAACGACCTTAATCGACATAAACCTTCAGGCTTCACGTGGCGAATTCGTGTCAGTGGTAGGTCCGAGTGGCGCAGGTAAAACTACACTACTAAAAACGATAGGAGGATTAGTAAAACCTTCTATTGGACAAATATTTATTAACGGTAATTCCCCTAAAAAAGCACAAAGGTTTAAAAACATTGGCTTCATGATGCAAGATCCATCCCTTATACCATGGCTGAACGTCATGAAAAATGTGCAATTACCTCTGAAGTTGAATCCATCTACTAATCAAGACCAATCAAGTAGAGCCTTAGAATGGATAGAATCGGTTGAATTGACAGATTACGTAAACTATTTCCCCCATCAGTTATCAGGCGGAATGAAACAGAGGGTCGCTTTCGCTCGAGCCATGGTAATAGACCCCGATATTATGCTGATGGACGAACCTTTAGGTGCCTTAGATGAAATTACACGATCTTCAATGCAACAACATCTATTAAATGTATGGGAGAAGACCGGCAAAACGGTAATACTAGTAACCCACAGTATTCGTGAGGCAGTAATGATGTCCGATAGGATAATTGTGCTATCTCCGAGACCAGCTAAAATAATAGGAGAAGTACGTGTAAATATTCCGCGACCAAGAAATGAAAGACTGGAGCACTCTGACATCTTCCAACAATTGATACAGGAGACGAAGAAAATACTTGAATTTACAAAGACGGCATAGGGAACATATAGCTATTGAAATATAACAAGAAATATGTCGTCAGCGAATCGTACTTCCTGCAACACATAGCACCACCTATATTAGCTATGACTGTCATAGGCGCTATTTGGGAAATGTATACACGACTTGCAAAAATACCGACATATATTTTACCTTCCCCAGTAACAGTTATAGATCATTTTTACAATAACTTTTCCAACTTAGTCACGAGCGGTGGAATAACACTGATAGAAGCTGTCGCTGGATTTATCATCGGATCTACTTTAGCAATGGCCACAGCAGTCTTGATGGGACTGTCCAGAATCTTGGAACGAAGCCTATACCCCGTAGCTTTACTTGTAAAGGTCACCCCTATGGTCGCTATAGCACCTCTATTAGTCATATGGTTCGGGTTCAATATGATACCTATCATACTTGTAGCTGCAGTAATAACTTTCTTCCCTGTAATGGTAAACACATATATAGGTTTGCGATCCATCAACACCGGAATTTTAGACGTGTTCAAATCTGTTCATGCATCTAATTGGGAAATATTTATTAATCTCAGGATACCTAGTTCATTACCATACGTTTTTGCCGGATTCCGAGTGGCGATACCATTATCAGTAATTGGAGCATTCGTCGGAGAATTTTTTAGTGGAAACCGGGGACTAGGCGGTATAATGTTTGTGGCATATCACAATCTTGACATGCCTGCTTTATTTTCCGCTATATTGATACTAGCAATTATTGGAATTTGCCTAACAGTTACAATTTCATACGTGGAAAAACGTTGGCTGTTCTGGCATGAATCTTTTCTTAATAGGTGATTGAAATGAAAAAAATACTAAACCAAAAATTTGTAACACTGATCCTATTATTATTCTTCGCGATCCTACTTTTATCGTGTAACACAGATAGAAATAATGAAAAATTAGACAAAGTAATTTTTATGGCAGGATACAAAGCCCAAGCTAATTTACCATTCGTAGCTGCATACGTCGCAAAAGAGAATGGGTATTTCATAGAACAAGGCCTCGATGTAGAAATACGACATGCTACCGGTGGGCTACACACAAAATTACTACTTTCAGGGGATGTTCAATTTACTACTGCTGCTGCTGCATCAGTTTTAAAACGACGTTCAGACCAAAAGTTACCTTTACTAGCAATTGCATTATTTGGACAAAGAGGACAACAAAGTTATATTGCACTCAAAAATTCTGGGATACAAACCGTTAATGATTGGGAAGGTAAAACTTTTGGTTACAAGATTTCCCCACCGCCAGACTACGTTGCGATGCTACAAGCCACTGGAGTTGACCGATCTACCATAACTGAAGTCAATGCTGGATTTGACCCACGAGTGTTAACTGAAGGAAAGGTTGACATATTAGCTGTATTCAAATCTAACGAACCAGATACAATTCGCAAACTAGGATTTGACATAAATGAATGGGAACCAGAAGACTACGGTGCACCAATGTTAGGACTAACCTACATAGTGTTAGAGGAGTTTGCAGAATCGAATCCGAAAATTGTAACGAGGTTCTTAAACGCTACAATGAAAGCCACGGAGTTCTCTGAATCGAATCCGGGGAAAGCCTTGGAAATAGTAATGAAATACGCACCAGATGAATCGATAGAACACCAGGAATTTATGTTGAAAACAGAATTAAGTGACGCTGTTAGTCCACTTACCAAAGAACAAGGATTCGGATGGATGACTTCGAATCAGTGGAAAACACTTTACGAATTTCTCCTGAAACATGAAGCATTGCCAAACCCTTTTGACTATGAGTCAGCTTACGATATTTCGTTCCTGACTGCCGCATATGAAACCTTTGAACGACAATAACCTTACATCAAATGCAGATTCTAGTGTCAGGAAGGACTGAGAATGTTTACCCTTAGTTGAACATTCTGATCTGTTACCAACACGATTCTTGTAAATCAAAGGTTGAGATCCGTTGACCATAATCCTAAAAGCGTGAGAAGATACCGTTTCACTCTTTTAGAAAAATATACGCCTAAATGAGGTTAGAAATTGGGTAACACACAATTAAATACTGATCCAATTGAACAATTGTTTACTGAATCTTTGCAGTGGAGATGTATAGGTCCACACCGAGGTGGTCGTGTGGTAGCCGTAACAGGTCATCCTACAGATCCGATGGTGTTCTATTTCGGTGCAAGTGCAGGAGGAGTCTGGAAAACTAATGACGGTGGCACATACTGGCACAATATATCAGACGGGTTCTTAAAAACTGCTGCAGTCGGAGCGATCGCCATATCACAATCAGACCCTAACGTGTTGTACGTAGGAACGGGTGAAGCTTGCATAAGAGGCGATGTATCTCATGGTGATGGAGTATATAAATCAACTGACGGGGGAGATACATGGGAAAATATTGGACTCACTGATACTAGACATATCTCCCGTATCCGAATTCATCCTACGAATCCAAATGTAGTTTATGTCGCAGCGCTAGGACATGCATTTGGTAGCAATACGCAAAGGGGTGTTTTTAAATCTAATGATGGCGGACAAAGTTGGGAACATGTACTTTTTAAGAGTGATAATGCTGGAGCTGCAGATCTGTACATGGATCCAACAAATCCGAGGATACTCTACGCATCAATATGGGAAGCCCAACGTTATGCGTGGACTTTAAAAAGTGGCGGCCCAGATAGTGGACTACACAAATCTGTGGATGGCGGCTCAACGTGGACAGATATTAGTAATAACCCAGGGCTACCAATAGGAATAAAAGGCCGCATGGGTATTACATCTTCACCTGCACGGCCAAATAGAGTATGGGCCATTATAGAATCTGAAAAAAAAGGTATATACCGTTCAGAAGATGCCGGAGAGACATGGGAACTTGTTAGTAAAGATGGACTTTTGCTAGCCAGGCCATGGTATTACAGCCATATATTTGCCCACCCAAATGACTCCAATACAGTCTACGTCCTAAGTTTCAATATATTTAAGTCAACTGATGGGGGTAATAACTTTGAAAAGTTAATCACTCCGCACGGTGATTTACACGATTTATGGATAGACCCTAATAACCCACGGCGCTTGATACACGGCAGTGACGGTGGAGCATCTATTTCGTTCAATGACTGTGAAACATGGTCAACTATATACAATCAACCTACGTCGCAATTCTACCAAGCCGTTACTGACAATCAATCTCCCTACCACGTATACAGCACCCAACAAGACAATACAGCAATTGCAGTTCCAAGCCGCTCGTACAAAGGATCAATTCTGTTTAGTGACTGTTACGTAGTTGGATCTTCAGAAAGCGGGCATATCGCTGTTCGACCAGATGACCACAACATCGTTTATTCTGGTGCTATTGGTTCCTCTCCTGGTGGAGGAGACTCTCTTCTCAGATACGATCACAAGACGGGACAAGTACGTGTGATATCAGTGTGGCCAGAGTATAACTATGGCTGGGGAGTTGGAGACAATAAATACAGATTCCAATGGACATATCCTATAGAGATATCCCCTCACGACCCCAATGTACTTTATGTAGCCGCCCACGTAGTCTTAAGGTCCGAAAACGAAGGCAAAAATTGGGATGTGATAAGTCCAGACCTGACAAGAAATGATAAGACCAAGATGGGACCAGCAGGTGGACCAATAACTCATGACACTACAGGTGTCGAAAACTATGGAACTATTTTTGCTTTGGCAGAATCTCCTCACGAAAAAGGAGTGTTCTGGGCGGGATCAGATGACGGTCTAGTTCATATTTCTAGAGATGGGTCTAAAAACTGGGAAAACGTCACACCTAAAGATCTACCAGAATGGTCTCTTATTAACAGAATAGAAATTTCTCCTCACGATCCTAGTAAGGCATATTTAGCAGTGACCAGGTATAAATTTAACGACACACACCCATACCTCTATAAAACAACTAACTATGGCAAAACATGGACCAACATAACGAACGGATTACCCGAAGACGACTTCACCAGGGTAATCCGAGAAGATACTGTGGTACCTGGACTCCTTTTTGCCGGTACCGAAACGGGAGTATATGTCTCTTTCAATGACGGAGAATTGTGGCAGTCGCTACAAAGAAATCTACCTGTAGTACCTATCCACGATCTAACAATCAAAATGAATGACCTGATTGCAGGAACTCATGGGCGATCATTTTGGGTGTTAGACAATCTAGAGGTACTTAGGCAGATCAATAAGGATTTATCAAGTTCAAAGTTCCATCTATTCAAACCACCTACTACTGACCGCATAGCACCCGAAATGGGAGTCGCTCGAACATACGGTGCTGGGAACAAATACATGCTTGGTCTCGGTATACCTTCTAGATATCATGATGGTAAAACAGACCAAGGCGAAGATACTTTGATATTTGTCGATTCCGGCAAAAATCCTCCGGATGGAGTAGTGGTGACATACTATTTGAGCCACAAACCTTCTTCAAAAATTTCTATGGAATTTTGCGACTCCGACGGGAACACAATACGAACTTTCACGTCTGAATCTTGCAAAGACAAACTGCGTGCCGAAAAGGGCATGAATCGTCAAATTTGGGACATGAGACATGAACCAGCTAGACCAATTCCTGAAGATGAAGAATTTGAAACAGCATTGAACGGTCCATTAGTACCTCCTGGTACATACGAAGTCAAACTAACCATTGGGGAAACGGATCAATCTCAAACTTTTGAACTTGTCACGGATCCAAAGATAAGTGTGACCGTAAAAGACCTAAATGAGCAGAGAGATTTCCTTATTCAAATACGTGACCTCCTATCTAAAACTCATGATGCGATAGGTCGCATCAGGAAAACACGTGAGCAAATAGAGGATTTGGAATCAAAATTAGAAGAGCCAAAAAAATATAGAACAATAATAGAATCAGCGGGATCAATTAAATCCAAACTCTTAGAAATTGAAAATGAGTTAGTCCAGACAAAATCAGATGGTAAATCAGATATGCTACACCTTCCTTCACGATTAAATCGTAAGATAGCTGAACTAGCGAGTGTACCTGGAAGTGCAGATGCAGTCCCAACCCAAGGAGCAAGAAATGTGTTCGAGAACTTGTCTGAAAAGCTACAGGTACAATTGGATAAACTTGATCTCGTCTTCAAAGAAGACTTGACACGTTTCACAAAAAATGTACAAAGTACTGAAATACCTATAGTAACAACGCTCGATTCATGAAAAAACAACGCGGATTTGCACTAGTTATGAGTGCAGATTTTATTGTAAGAGCTGCCTACCAAATGGGTAAGACTCCATTGCTGCCAATTTATGCAGCAACTTTGGGAGCTGGAGATGCCTTTCTCGGTCTAATAGTATCTGTGTCCACGATAACTGGAATGCTAATTAAACCGCTTACTGGTTTCCTTTCAGACCAACAAGGACGAAAATTATGGCTTTTAGTCGGAACGTTATTCTTCGCGTGTGTACCATTTACTTACATTTTTGTAGATAGTCCAAATCAACTATTCTTTATAAGAATCCTACACGGATTAGCTACGGCAATATACGGGCCAGTCACACTCGCATACGTCGCGGATTTATCCAGTCAAAATCAAGGTGAAAGGATAGGGTGGTTTTCTATCGCACGTAACACAGGATATGTTGTTGGACCAATCCTAGCAGGGTTTATGCTTCTATATATGGAACCTGTAGCAATTTTCACAGCAATAGGTCTTATCAGTAGCTTAGCTTTTATACCTATACTTTTTTTGCCCAATACAATTGTTAAGAAAGACTACAAACAAAGACTATCTATCAAACACACATTTGTAGCAATACAGGCAACTATGGCCAATCGAATGATTTGGATAACTGGCGGGCTAGCTACGTCAGGATTAATTGGAATATACGCTACAAAGACATTCCTGCCAATTCATGCTCTTTCATTAGGAATTAATCCTGCCATCGTCGGAATTTTCTTTGGAGTACAAGAAAGTGTCCACCTTATTCTGAGTCCAGCTGGAGGAAAATTGGGAGACGCAATTGGTCATTTAGTTATAACTTGTATAGGAATAACAACCATAAGCTTTTCACTTATATTGCTGGCATCATCAGGAAATAGTATCAATTTAATGATACCTGCTTTATTAATAGGGGTGGGGCAGGCTCTTTTCATACCATCCAACCTGGCGATGGCTTCCAAGGGTATAGATCAACGTAATGTAGGTTTAAGCTTAGGATTTGTTGGATCGTTCAAAAACACTGGCAAAGTAATCGGACCTCTACTAGCGGGATTTTTAATACACTTGCTAGATTTTACAGCAGCTTTCCAATTAATAGGATTAATAATGATCTTAACATCTATGATAATGGTACTAACCCAACATACAGGATTAGGTATAAGTAGGGCTAGACGTATAGGATAACAATTTAGACCTAAGAGCCGTAGATACTACATCTATCTCTAATATTATAGAATTGGAAACGACGAGAGTAATTAAATGTCATCCCCTAAAGAAAAATACAAACATATTGAACAAATCATAAATACGTATTTTGAAGGATGTAACGAAGCAAATTTCGATAAAATGGTTTCCTGTTTTATCCCTTCTGCTATCCACTATTTCCCCCCAGATATGTATGACGGACCCTGGCGAGGAGCCGATACAATTGCTAACCACTGGGTTGCAGCTGTAGAAAAATTAGGATCTTACTGGACAGTTGACAATATAGCGATTGACACGATTAAAAATGAAGCAGTAATAGAATGGACACATTTCAAAACAAAACAAGGAGTAACTTTACGTGGTGCTGAGTGGTATATATTCGATGATGAAACGAGATTAATTAAAGAGTTATGGGCTTATTATGCTTCCCCTCAAGACAAATCTCTGAAAAATTTAGAAATTTATGGAATGGACTACAAAAAAAGGGGAATCGCTATTTCTCCTCCTCCAGGAACCAGGGATTAATTAAATAACATAAATAGTTAGTTCCTAAAATTTAGGGAGGGTGTTCAGGTTATATCTTCTATACTGATAATCCATCCACAATACTAACGTTCTTCATCCCATGAAACACATCTGGGGAAATCTGTATTTTGGAAGATCGATCACCTGAACCCAGTATCACATAATCCAAATCCATTATCTTTGAATCAACATATACAGCCAGATCATGTGGGAGGTCAAAAACAGTAACCCCACCAATCTCCATTCCGGTTAATTCAGTGGTATCTTGTGCTGATGCGAAAGAGACACGGGAAACCCCCATCAAATTCCTTACTTTATGATTAACATCAAGTCGGTCAGAACCTTTCACTACACAGGCTACGAAAAGACTTGGTCCTCTCTTTGACTTAATTATTATCGTGTTCCCGCAAGAATCGATTTCAAATCCATATTTCGAACAAAAATCTGCCGTATCCGCATATTGCGGGTCGATTTCAATCTGCTTAAACTCCTGCTCTAGCAGTTCTAGGGATTTTAAAACTCTGTCAAAAATTCTAGACAAAAGATCACCTCTAATGAAAATAGTCTGTCTCCAAAACAAACTCTACGACTGAAAATCATAGAGCAACACACCTCACAGTTTCAACATCATGGTAAAATGAACCTAGGATTAAAGTAATGGTGGAGGTGCGTACTAGTGACATGGCGATGGGGCGTAGAAGACATTGACGAACGTGTCAATTTTGCGAGGTCGATCAGTCCTTCAGATTTTTTCACTATGTTCGCCCGTTTAATAGTTAGCAGGGTTACATTTGTACTCGCATTTATACTTATCCCTTTCGATATATTAGGAAGGTTCATAGGGAAAGGATTGGTAGCTGTTGTTCTGGGATTTTTTGTACTAATGTTCCTAGACATAGTCTGGCTCATAGTTTGGGGATTACTTGTGGGTACCAGCTGGATTTGGCTAAGGTACCCTTGGGCTCGACCATTCCTAGTTTTGCCCGGTATGACTCTGGCCGTTTCAGCACACATATTTGTTATGATAGCGCCTGATCCTCATAAGAACGATAAATACCCACGTATTGCGGGAGAATGGCCATTAACCTGGTTGGTATGGAGCCCTCCAGACGCATATTTCCGACCTAATAGCTCAATTGAATCTGACAATTCATATCGTAAATACACCGTCTAGCCTAGTGATTTGTCATATACATTATGGTATTTACATCGTATAAAGATTATATCTACGATTGAATAAGTACACTCAATTATTTTTATAATAAATGGTATTATCAAGTACAAATTTATGACCATTTCGTTTGAGTATACGGAGGTAGTTAGTTATGTCTAAACAATTAGGTGAATTCAAGGTGTCAAACGACATCCTGCTAGATGACGAAGCCTTGCAAGATCGTATTAAAAAGGATGGATATCTCTTTTTTAAGAAACTTCAAGACCCAGATAAATTGCGTAACCTGCGCAAGGATATGCTTGAGGTTATAGGAAATGGCGGGTGGCTCGAACCCAACACCGATCCTATTGATGGTATTGCAGACATCTCGAAAAGATGTACCGAAGGAGACCCAGAATATCCAGCCGTATACCACGAAGTATACAAACTAGAATCCGTCCACCGTGCAGGTCATTGGCATTCTGTAGTAGATACTATGGAAAAAATCGTAGGTGAACCTGTGTTACCCCAGCCACAAAAAATCGTACGTTTATGGTTCCCGCAATTTACAGACCATACGACTCCAGCACATCAGGATTTCGTCCATTTTCAGGGAGATTATGAAACATACACTTGTTGGACTCCTGTAGGCGATTGTCCTAAAGAGCTAGGAGGATTAGCTCTAGTACCTGGTTCACACAAAGCTAGAACTGTATACGACCACCACTTTTCCCTTGGAGCTGGGGCTCTAACTGTTGATGAAAAACGTAGAGATGCTACATGGCTTACAACCGATTATGAAATAGGTGATTGTCTTATATTCCATAGCCTAACTCTTCACAAAGCCCTACCAAATGTGACACCTAACAAGCTACGAGTATCCCTAGATAACAGATACCAAGCCATCACAAGTCCAATAGCAGAACATATGCTTCAGCCACACATGGCCCTTTTGAATCCCATAACATGGGATCAAATCTACGCTAACTGGAAAACTGATGACCTAAAATACTACTGGGAAAAACTTGTAACAGAAATTGTGCCAAGGGATACTACCTATGCAGACCGAGGTTTTGCGGAAGGGTTAGATCTAGCAAAACAAGGTGATCCTAAAGCAATATTGCAAATGAAAAGAGCCGTGATCAGACAACCTGAATCGGAGGCTGGCAAAGCTGCAGCGAAAGTCCTACAAGAAATAGAATCTAATTCATAGAATCATTAGGACAAAAGCTATTCCTAGTGGCAACCAGAGCTCTTACTAATTATCGCTTCGGCTAAACGAATGGCTGATTCGACGGTAGTGGTACCTTCTTGTCTAGATGCCTTAATTACCCTAGAAGTAGTATCATAGATTCTCTCAGTGAGTTCTATTGCACGGGATTCACTATATTCCGTACCAACCTCACACGCAACGTTAATAATGCCCCCAGCATTTACCACAAAATCGGGAGCATACAGAATACCCATATCATGAAGTTCCATGGCATTATCAGTATGTAATAATTGATTATTAGCGCCTCCAGCTACTATAGAACATTTAAGCCTAGGAATAGTTTCAGAGTTCAAAACGCCACCGAGAGCGCACGGAGAAAAGATATCACATTCAACATCAAAAATTTCGTCAGGCTTTACGATCTTAGCACCTATCTCTCTAGCACGAACTAATACATCATCGTGAATATCTGCCACTACTAGTCTGGCTCCATCTCTCAAGAGATATTTAGCAGTGTTAGTTGCCACATTACCGAAACCTTGAATTGCTATAACTCGGTCACTCAAATCATCATTTCCCCAGATTTCATTAGCACAAGATTTCATTCCGAGATATAACCCCAACCCAGTCATAACCGAAGTATCCCCACTTCCACCGACAGATAAAGGCAATCCGGCAACGTGCTCAGTTTCTTCAGCAACATACTCCAAATCCCGAGGAGTCATTCCAACATCTTCAGTTGTCACATATCTCCCCCCAATAGAATCTACAAAACGACCAAATGAACGTAATAACGAAGGCGTTTTATCCTTACGAGAGTCAGCCCAAATAAGCGCTTTCCCACCTCCAAGATTCAGTCCTGCCATAGCAGACTTGTATGTCATTGCTTTCGATAAACGCAACACGTCTAGTTGAGCATCATTCTCACTTTTATGAGGCCAAATTCGTACACCACCGCATGCTGGCCCAAGTGTGGAATCGTGGATAGCTACAAAGGCCTTGAGTCCTACTGTAGGATCGCTCCACACCAAAAGCTGTTCATGTCCTTCACTTTCCATGTATTCAAATATTTCCATATTGCAAATTTGCCTTACATATCTATAAATTGACAACCCATACTATGAGTAATAGTCTACTCTAGTCCTCAACATTGATCCCAAAGTAGGCTACATATGAATAATAGTATACCTATCGACAAAATATATTTCATGATACACCCATGTTCATGGGCTGCTAGTGCACATGGACCCTCAACTGAACGTAAACGAGCTGAAGGATTTAGTATTTCAAACTGGTACACAGCATTAAATTGGGAAATGGACGTAAATCAGAAACAACACGAACTAATCGATAAAATGAAACCGAACGAATTACTAATAATCTTTCCATCTAGACAAAGTGATGAAATGAGTAAACTCGTAAAACACGGTGAGGCGGCCCTGGGGAAAAGGTGCATAGTATGCCGTGAACCTGATGATGTTCCTCTTCACCACGAACCTGCAATCTTGTCTGAAATCCCAGAACCTATTCGACATTTTCTAGAAGATGATGATATGGAAGGAAGGAATATATTTTGGAACCTGGTACCTGAAAAATTCAAGCGTACTCTCTATGAAGAAATTAAATATATCAGTTCCGTTATAGGCTACAGCTGGCCTCCATCAGCCCTAAATTTGCTAGCAATTGCACACATATATGCAAATGACATATCGTATGAAATTGATAGAAGAGGATTTATTGTAGATCCAAACACTGTAGAATCAGAGGCATTTGGTGAAGGCTTCGAGCAGTGTGCTATGTACTGGAAATCCATGATCCCAGGGCATCTAAATTGGTCAAGGCCTATCGAAAACAACTTTGATCTTTCAGTCAGTGGAGGACAAATCCTATTCGATGCGAAGTTAATTGAACGTATATCACTAACTAACGACATCCGCTTATTTTTGTGGGAAAAATCACACGGTATTCCATTGGCCCTGTTCGCTAAGGCTGGTGCAAAATTTACGGACCCAAATCATGACGTAATAATACCTTTGTCTCAATTAGAAGTTGAGGCTTGGGATTTACAACAAAAATTGTGGCCAACTAATGATTCAATTCTAGAAACAGATAACGAATACCTTTCTGTACCAGTATTGAATGCTACATCGAAAAGACCAAACGAAACATGCTATCTAATTGGATGTAATGTGACATACGAAAATTTTCGGAACATTCTTGTACAAGCAGAGATTACTAAGACACATCAATAAATAAAACTGGACACCAATTGGAGGATTTACGTGGAGCTAGGATTAAAGAACAAAATAGCAATTGTGGGTGGATCCAGTAAAGGTATGGGAAGGGCAATAGCCACCAAAATGGCCGCAGAAGGTGCGTCCGTTGTGATTTGTTCACGTAATAGTCAAGATCTTGAAACTGTTGCGTCTGAAATGAAAGATGAATTCGGATCGGATAGAGTATACCCAATAAAGGCTGATCTCTCATTGGAAAAAGACATAGACCAATTAGTAAATAAAGTGGTGGAACACTGGGGAAGGATCGATATATTAACCATAAATCTAGGTGGGCCTCCTCCAGGACAACCAACTGAATTTTCAGATGAGGATTGGGCAAATGCCTTCAATTTAAGCTTTTATAGTGCGGTAAGACTTTCCCGCAACGTACTACCACTGATGAAGAAACGCGGATGGGGTCGTATAATCAGCATACTGTCTCTATCTGTTAAGCAACCAGAAGACAACCTAGCATTATCTACAGTCGCTAGAACAGCGGTAGCAGCCTTTATGAAAACACTCTCGAAGGAGGTAGCAAAAGACGGCATAACGGTCAATACCGTCCTACCGGGATCTATTGAAACAACTAGACTTAAAGGTGTCTGGGAAATGCAGGCTAGTTTTCATGGAAGGGACATGTCTCAAGCCAGAAATGATAGGATAGCAATGATACCCACTGGTAGGTTTGGGACACCTGAAGAAGTCGCGGATCTGGTATGTTTCTTAGCGTCAGAAAATGCAGGCTTTCTAACTGGATTACACCTTCCAATTGACGGTGGTCAGCATAACACTACAATCTAACTAGCCAAATAAATATTGGATGCAATCAAGAGAGATTGATGGAACATCCAATAAACTACTAACCTCTCTTAAATAAATTCACGTCGAAAGGAACTTCCGATGACAATCACATCTGATGCCGTAGTCGTAGGTGGTGGTGTGATGGGAACCAGCATTCTATACAACTTGGCACTTAATGGAATGACGCGATCTATATTGCTGGAGAAAAATATTATTGGTTCAGGTTCCACGGGACGTTCATCCGGCGTTTTGCGAACACACTATTCTACGGAAATTTGTACGAAATTATCCCAACTCAGCTACCCTTATTTTGTGAATTGGGATGAGATGGTTGGGGGAGGAAACGTATCATTTGTTAAGACAGGGTACATGGTTATTGGTGACGAGAACTCGTTAAACGGCATGACCCAGAATATTTCTATACAGAATTCACTAGGTATTAATTCAAAGCTGTTATCAACAAGTGAAGCACGAGAGCTAATACCTTCGTTCAATTTCAAAGACAGTGAAATAGCAGCATGGGAACCAGAAGCAGGACATGCTGACCCTTCTGGTACAGCCTTAGCCTACTCAGCCCGAGCGAGAGAACTTGGTGCACAAGTTCTACTCGAATCACCAGTAACCGAGATCAATATACAAAATGGACGAGTAAATAGTATAAGTACGGCAAGTGAAAAATATGAAACCTCAGTAGCTATAATTGCCACAGGTCCATGGAGTACAAAAATATTTAAAAACATTGGACTTGAAATTCCAGTCGAAGCAACAAGACACCAAGTATTTTTATTACGTAACTCCGGTAATGAGATACCCTCTTATCCTGCAGCTGCAGACCTCGTAAATTTGACATACTTCAAACCGGAGGGGGCAAATCTTACACTTATAGGTAACGGCAACATCGAATCTAAAGTCGACCCTGACACCTATAATCAAAAAACGGATATGGGATACGTAGAAGACATCTGGACAAGGGTAGTAAAGAGAATTCCTAGTATGGCTGATACAGAACTCTATACAGGATATGCTGGACTATACACGTCTACACCTGACTTGCACCCAATCATAGACAAAGTTCCAGGTATAGATGGACTTTTTATATGTACTGGTTTTAGTGGTCACGGATTTAAAATGTCTCCAGTGGTAGGCTTATGTATGACTGAATTAATTCTAAATGGATACTCTAGTACCCTAGATTTACACCCACTAAGAATTACTAGATTTGAAGAGGGTGACTTAAATGGTAACAGTTACGACTTCAAAGTTATTGCATAGATGAAATAAAACGCTTTTGAATATCGATAAATTCAAAAGGTTTTAGTAAGACAAGTCAAACTTAAAATCTGAACATATATTATTCGCTACGATAGTAGTCCATACCCAGATGTGTAATTTGGTCTTCATTCATAAGCCATCTAAGGGTATTCTTTAGCTTAGTTTGTTGTATAAATAAGTCGTGCTCCGGATAAAGTCCTTCAGCATACTGAGGACTTTTGAAATAAAAAGATAACCACTCCTGTATCCCCGACATACCCGATCTTTTAGCCAAATCCATAAATAATACTAAGTCTAAAACTAACGGGGCAGCCAATATAGAATCTGAACATAGAAAATCTATCTTGAGCTGCATACGTCTACCTAACCAACCAAAGAGATCAATGTTATCCCAACCTTCCTTGTCATCGCCTCTAGGGGGATAATAATTTATCCGAACTTTATGGTACGCATCACCGTATAGATCTGGGTATTTTTCCGGCTGCAAAATATACTCAAGAACACCAAGCTTTGATTCTTCTTTAGTCTTAAAGTTTTCAGGCTCGTCAAGTACCTCACCATCACGATTACCTAAAATGTTGGTTGAAAACCACCCACTCAGACCCAACATTCTGGCTTTAAGCATTGGTGCTATAACGGTCTTAACTAAAGTCTGACCAGTTTTGAAATCTTTACCACATATTGGAACACCATTATCTCTAGCTAATTTCTCAAGTGCGGGCGTATCAACAGCCAAATTAGGCGCTCCATTTGCGAATGGTATACCTTCCATTAGAGCAGCATAGGCATATATCATAGATGGTGAGATGTTTTCATGATTATCGTGCAGGCCACCGACAAAACTCTCAAGATCTCTATGTACTTCAGACTCTACAATAAATTTTTCCGTAGAAGCACACCAAACCATAACCAATCTGTCGCAACCATTTTCCTGTTTAAAACGCAGTATGTCTTCTCTAACAGCATCTACCAATTCAAGCTTTGTGAGTGATTGTTTTGTATTTGTACCTTCTATTCGACGAACATATTCGTTGTCAAAAACAGCAGGCATAGGTTTAATATCTTTCAAGAAATCAGCGATCGGTTCTATATCTGAATGCTGATCAAGAACACCACATTTTATGGCCGCCTGATAAGCATTATCAGGTATAGGATCCCATGCACCAAAAACTAGTTGATCAAGACCTGCTAAAGGAACAAAATCACGAATTAGAGGACTGTTATCTTGAGATCTCTTCCCTATCCTAATAGTAGACATCTGCGTTAAGGAACCGACTGGCTGCCCCATACCTCTGCGAACATGCTCTACCCCCGCTATGAACGTTGATGCGACTGCCCCCAAACCAACTATCAAAATACCAAGCTTACCGTCAGACGGCTCTATATCTGGAATAATTGAATCCACTAAATCACCTGCCTCAAGAGATATACCCCTTTTCCTCGCTAAGTCAATAAGTCTAGAGTGCCACTGGGAAGGAATTCGTCCAGTCTTCACCCAGTGCTGAATCGTACTCTGACGCTTTCCTATTAGATCACCCAGTGCAGATTGGCCACCAAAACGCCTTATAATTTCTGCCGCATAATTTTCATTTTTACTCATTAGAACATATTATCAAAAAAATCGTTATCCATCAACAGCACATATGTGTTTTGTAGTTGGATAACTCATTGCTTTTGCTTTTAATTTACGCGACAAGTGCTGCAAATACAATTTTTTCGTTATTTTTATTTCAGGCAATTGAAAAATAATCTATTAGTTTAAGCCCTGAATATGTCTTGTAAGTAAAACATCCTGGATGATACAAGTGTAATACGATGAGAGAATTTATAAAAACATTGTGTTTTTCTAATATTTATTTAATTTCCATCCTATACGAGGCCTCTGATTTATAGAGTGAAATTATATGTTTGCCAGTAATACATTTTCACATACAACTCTTAAAGTCCTCTTATGTTTACTTGTCCTTGTGTGGACTTCGTGTTCTACACCTAAAGAAGGACCTCAAGGGGAAATAGGTCCTGAAGGTCCTAAAGGAGATAGAGGCCCACAGGGCATACAAGGTTTACAGGGTGACCAAGGCGCCGATGGGAAACCAGGTCCTCGTGGTTATACTGGAGCCCAGGGTCCTGCAGGCACACAAGGACCATCTGGAAAAACGGGAAACTCTGGACTACCAGGAACAGAAGGTCGTACTGGTCCTAAAGGGGATCAGGGACCACAAGGTAACCAAGGCCCACAAGGCGAACAAGGACCTCGTGGTTACACTGGACCTCAAGGTCCTGCAGGTGCACAGGGAGATCAAGGGCCGCTGGGCCCAGCCGGATCGGATGGTCTAAACGGTGAACCAGGAAAAGATGCCGAAGCTACAGTAGACACTACAAGAATATCTTTGGTTAGATGGGATCATTCCTATTACCCATCTATTGAAGTTGGTAATCAGCCAAGAACCTTAGCCTTTGATGGTACACACATATGGGTTTCTAATTCCGTTGATGACACAGTATCAAAAATATCTATAGACGATGAAATAATTACGGCTACAATTAAAGTAGGTGACGGACCTAGGGGACTAACATTTGACGGCAGTTATATTTGGGTTGCAAATTTCTACGACAACTCCGTCTCAAAAATATCTGCGACTGAAGAAAGCGTTGTGTCTACGATTACAGTTGGAAAATCTCCGAGGAAATTGGTCTTTGATGGATTTCATATTTGGGTAACAAATAATTCCGATGGTACAGTGTCAAAAATATCTGCAGAAACCGGTACCATTACAGCCACAATTGAAGTCGGTCAAGGACCTAGAGGTATTGCATTCGATGGAAAACATATTTGGGTTGTAAACACATTTGATGATTCCGTTAGCAAAATTTTAGCATCAGACAATACCATATTAGCTACTATTAGCGTAGGTGATGACCCCACTGAAGTGGCATTTGACGGTGAACACATCTGGGTAGCAAATTACACAGATGGTACTAGTTCTAAGATCTTGTCATCAGGAAATAGTGTTGTGACAACAATACCTATTGGTAAAACCCCTTTTACGATGGCTTTCGATGGCACACATATGTGGATACCAAATTATGCTGATAACACGATCTCCAAGGTGATGGCATACAACGGAGCAATAGTGTCAACTATACAAGTAGATGATGGTCCCAATTCAGTAGTATTCGATGGACAAAACATCTGGGTTTCCCACTTAATTAGCAACACAGTAATGAAACTAATCAAATAATCCTCAACTACACACTGTCGATATTCTCTACCCAATAAGTTGAGGTATACTTGCTGAATAATGGTATCGGTAATAACTGATTCGTTGCGAGCGGCGATTGGGAAGGACTCCAAACCAAGAACGCATCTTGTGGAAGCAGGTGCAATTCGAAGGTTCGCTGCTGCTATAGGGGATCCCAACCCTATATACCATGATGATCATGTCGCAGATAACTCAAGCTATGCAGGAATAGTTGCCCCGCCCACTTTCCTAAGACTCTTTAGGCCCAGTCCCGCTATTCCAGAATTCCCGAATCCTTATGCCAATGTGCTTGATGGTGGCAGCCAGTGGGAATACTTCGACCAAGTTCGGGCGGGCGACAGGATAACTGTTACGATCCGTCTAATAGACTTGTACGAACGCGAAGGAAGTTTAGGCAACATGCTGTTCGCAGTCAGAGAAAATCGGTTCGTAAATCAGGCAAACATCCTGGTAGCTGTGGACCGCGATACTGAGATTTACTATCAGGGCTTGGCTAATGTGTAATGATACGTTAACCGGTCAACTATACGACGAAGATGTTCAAGTAGGTATGACCATTCCTACCCTGGAGAAACGTCCAGATCTCCAACAGCTAGTTATGTATGCAAGTGCGTCTGAAGATTATCACGAGATTCATTACGATCAAGACTTCGCCCGTAAACAGGGTTTCCCAAAACCCATCGTCCAAGGTGCACTTAAGTCTGGATTCTTAGCTCAACTAATCACTGATTGGGTAGGCGATGGAGGAAGACTTTGGAAACTCGAGATTCAGTACAGGAAGCCCGACTTTCACGGTGAGCCCATGTATTGCATGGGTAAGGTGATCAGCAAATATGTTGATGGGGACCACTATCTTGTAGAGTGTGACGTGTGGATCGAGAACTCTAGTGGAGAGAAAACCGTATTTGGTACAGCCATCGTTGGGATTCCTCCCAAAACCAGTTGAGATTGTCCTATTCAAACTCGCGAATTTTTCGCTCTATTTCACGTTCACGTAGCTTATTCCGACGGATTTTTCCACTTACAGTCTTTGGCAGTTCTTCCAGGAATTCTATCTCCCGTGGATACTTGTACGGGGCAGTCGCGCTCCGAACGTACTCCTGCAACTTTGAGGCAAGTTCATCGGAGGCCATATATCCCTCAGTAAGTACTACAAACGCTTTAACGATGTTTCCCCTCATATCATCAGGGCTGGCCACTACTGCACTTTCGGCCACCGCATCGTGCTCATGCAAGACCGACTCCACCTCCGAAGGACCGATGCGATATGAGGAACTATTGATAACATCATCTGCACGACCAACAAACCAGAAATACCCATCGCTATCTCTATACGCACGGTCTCCCGTGTAATACCAGTCACCACGGAAAGCCTTGGTATTTGCTTCTACATTGCGCCAATATTCCTTGAAGAGTCCAACTGGACGTTCCGGACTTATACGAGTTGCTAGCTCACCTTCTACGTCATCTGGCAACTCGTTGCCTCCTTGATCTACCACTGCCATGATAAAACCTGGTGCGGCTACCCCCATTGATCCTGGCTTATATAACATGCCAGGGAAAGTCGCTAGGCATAAGACACCTTCTGTTTGCCCAAAGCCTTCCCAGATATTCAATCCAGTGATTCTTTTCCATCCCTCAATGAGTTCTGGAGTAACCGGTTCACCACCGCTAACGCAGTGGCGGAGTGCCTTCGTATTCATCCGTCTTTTGGTATCTATAACTATCATCCTATAGGCGGTTGGTACTGCAAAGAAAGTCGTAATAGGGTATCTTTCAAGCATCTGTACGGTACCCTCGGCATCAAACTTGCCTCGTTGATCCCAGATAAACACAGCTGCGCCCATGTTCCACGGTGCGAAGAGGCATGTCCAAGCGCACTGGGCCCAACCAGTGTCCGCCAAGGTCCAATGAAGATCCTCAGGTCCGTTGTCTATCCAAAATTTCCCTGTAATTTGCTGGCCTACCGGGTAAGAGGCATGCGTGTGTAGAACCATCTTGGGATTACCAGTGGTCCCAGAAGTAAAGAAAATCATCATTGGATCGCTAGATAGGTTATTAGGGTTTGGCAGGTCGTTGGAGACAGAGCGGAGCAAGTCCTCGTATTTGGAAAGGCCAACGGCCTCACCCACTACGATCACTTCGTCAAGGCTAGGACACTGGTCAATTACCGACTTAATTTTATCAGCATTCTCAGAATCGGTTATTGCTATCTTAGCTTCAGATTCATTTATGCGGTATGAAACGTCTCTAGCTGTCAGCATAGTAGTCGCGGGCGCTGACACAGTCTGAGACCTAATACAGCCGAGCATTATCTCCCACCACTCGACAATGCGGGGAAGCATAATGAAAACTCGGTCTCCAGGTTTCGCCCCTCTTGCTATCAGCATATTAGCGACAAGTTTGGATCGGTCGGAAAGCTCACGATAGGTAATATTTCGAGATACACCATCATTTCCCACCCATAACATTGCCAACTTGGACGGATCATTTGCCCATCTGTCAAAAACTTCATATGCCCAGTTAAACCTTTCTGGAGCCTCAAGTCGAAAGGTTCGGTAAGTTTCGTGATAGTCTCCTATTTTGTATCCGCTCAAACTGGGAGATCCTTTCGTAAGCTATCGGATAGGGACCGCAAATTCGGCAACTCTTCTTCGCACCTTGGGGGCGGGATAAAAACATACCCAGATTAAACTAATCAAGTAATACTCAACTACACTCGAATTTTCTGTTTAATAATCTTCCTGTTTTTCCAATTCGTTAAATTAAAAATATATGAGATCATTGAATATAGTGCAACCAGCCATATAATTGCTATAGATACGGGGTAGCACACAACTACCCACATACCATGATTATATTTACGGCAAATAACCGACCACGACACAGCTATCAGTGCCACAGACAAAACCGATATGAAGTTGATGTCCATGTTTCCGGAAGAAGTTATAAGTTTACTTACAAGGTCGTATATGGGTATGAAACCAACTGCTAGTAACACAATTGAAAACATTGCGAACACAGTGATGCTGTAGTTGAACACAGGGAAAATACTCCTTGACAAACTCTTGAAAGTCTCCACATTACCAGGATATGCATTAACCTTAACTGATCCTATACCTTCCATCAGCATCCACTTCAATCCATGTTTTTTGATAATACGTCCTAGCGTAATATCATCCAATGGATTATTTCTTATAGCAGAATGCCGTCCGATTTTTTCATATGCATCACGTGTAAAAAGCATGAATTGCCCAAATGCAGCAGATAGATAAGGGTTCTTCACTTTGTGTGCGGTAGTCATAGGCATCCAACAAAAAATAGCCCAATCTACAAAAGGATACAAAATTCGCTCTGTTACACAGCTGGCAATTCTCTGAGGTACAACTGTCAATAAATCTATCCCCTTGTTTCTAGATTCATAAACTGCAGCAGAAACTGTATCTTGAGCCAAAACTGTATCTGCATCCACGAAAAGCAGATACTTACCTTTCGCTTCTTTATATAGTTGTTCACAAGCCCACTGCTTTCCTATCCATCCATCAGGAGCTACCACTCCGTAAATCATTCTGATACGTGCATCAGCGTTCGCAATGGATTTTATTATTTGAGGAGTAGAATCAGTCGAATTATCGTCTAAAACTATTATTTCCAACGGATCATATTGCTGTGTTCTCAACGCCTCGAGACATTCTCTTATGGAACGTTCTTCGTTACGAGCTGGAATTAAAATAGATACAAGATCCCTAGAGTACCTCTCAGGCAAATGGTCGTAATATTCTGTTAAAGAATTTATGAAACGTAAATTTGATATCGTTACCAAAAGTGACAAAACTAGTACAAAAAATACACTGACATGAACTACAGCAAAAAATTCCATCAGTCAGTTCTCCGATTAGAACCCGTGATCCAGTCACGAAATATCAAACCTTTAGAGTATTCTTCTCTGTGTTTATACATTACCACTACCATATTAGATACCCAAAACATAATTAAATAATATTGAACGTTTAACGGCAAGAAGATTATGAGAAAGCTAACCAGACAAAATGTGACTGTTATAGCATGATTTTTCTGTAATATATGTATCAGGCCTAGTATTATAAGTGCTACTGGGAATGCCATACCTCCGGTAATCGAAATCCAAGAACCCCAAGTAACTGCCAACGCCTTCCCGCCCCTAAACTTCAAAAACGGAGACCAAGCATGACCCAGTACTGGAGCCAAGAGAATTATTGCCAACCCAATTTGATCTACGAAACCGTCCGGCTGACCCAAAATTTGAAGAGCAATATATACAGGGACAAGACTTTTCCCTACCTCTACTACCACTGAAAGAAATCCTGGAATCCATCCACCTAATTTCCATGCGTTAGCAGCTCCAGGATTTCCGTCTCCGATCTCTCTTACATCACTCTTCGAAAAGCATTCACCTATGAGAACAGCCCATGGAACTGAACCACTTAAGAAACAGACTGCCACCCATATAAGTGTTTCCATTTAATACAAAATATACAGTTGTGATAATTGCGGGGATTATATACCAATAACTGCAATGGTCAAGAAAACCGTACGTAAGAATGATACGTAGTTCCGTAATCTAACGTCTATGTATATGATAACCATATTTCAGCACTTCATCGGCCAAATCTCCAGTAACAAACTTCATCTGTCCAGGCCTGATGTGATCCGCATAAGTCATTGGTACTGGAAGTGCGAGTTTTCGAATCTGGATAGAGTATTCTGCTTTCAATCATAAGATGTCCATCAGCGGTGGCAGGGATA
>CEUS01550345.1_pt1 | contig 22811 bp, 21 predicted proteins | sample 427031 | NCBI WGS metagenome assembly CEUS01 (sample SAMEA2622837, study PRJEB7988) | marine metagenome | biome: marine biome (ENVO:00000447); feature: marine epipelagic mixed layer (ENVO:xxxxxxxxx); material: "saline water (ENVO:00002010), including plankton (ENVO:xxxxxxxx)" | depth 140 m | reverse complement strand
TACCAGATACAGGCAGGAGCGTTTGTACAAACAAAGAAAATGGTGCTGTTGAAATAGCTAAAACTCATCTAGCTAACACGGCCGAAAATTGAATGCCGATAGATTGTTTCGTTGTAGGAAATGAATCGTCTTTTATTATATTGAATTATTTTGGTAGTTTAGAACACAGAGGACAAACAATTTAAAAATATGTTATTAAAATTATTATTCAGTATAGCCCTTTTTATTAGTGGTGGTCATATAGTGAGTACCAACTTCAGATTGCACCATTATAGTGATGAGGATTACAGAGATATATTTTATTTAAAACACAATGATTCTATCACTAAACATTGTCTGAGGCACGCAGAAGTAGAAGATATTCATAAAAAGAATTCCTATCATAGTGGTGAAAAAAAAACAGTTTATAAAATAACAAAAAATAAGGAAAAAGATTCTTCCATATAGACTTTTAAACTGCTTTAAAACAAATTAAAAACCCTTTAGTTCGGCAAACCCCTCATTTTTGGGTTTTTTATTTTAAATTTATTTTTTCTAATTGAATATTAGAGCTGACATTTATTTCAGATGAGCATATAACATATTATCTCAAAAACTCATAATTAAATTTAAAGACCTTTATTCAGGATAAAGAATCAAATTATGTTGAAATATTTAAAGTATTTTCTACCTTCGATTACAGGAGTTTTCGCTATAATTACCTTTTTAAAGGGTGAATATTATCCAACATTATTTTTAATATGTTTTTCGCTATTTTTGATTCTAGGTGATGTTATCCTTCCGAAGGATAAAGGGATTCAAAAATTTTCTTACCCAGTTTTATTAAATCTCTCTATTTATATAAACCTTCCTATCATTTTTATATTTATCTTACTGATTATATCCTTTTTTAGCACTGATTTAGCTCCCTGGTATCTTGATATAATATATTCATATTTTAATTTTGACCTTATTCAATTACAGAAATCAATTAATATTTTCGATAAAATTTCATTAATAATTCTATCAGGTTTAAATATCGGTATACTTGGCACTGTGCCCGGGCATGAGCTAACCCACAGAAAGAGAAATAAGTTTGATATGTTTGTTGGAAATTGGCTGCTCGCATTTTCTTGGGATTGTGCTTTTGCCATTGAGCATGTCTATGCTCATCATAAAAATGTATGCCTTCCCGAAGACCCCGCAACAGCAAAAAGGGGAGAGAATATTTATTTGTTTATTTTTAAAGCTATTGCTAAGGAACAGGTAAGTGCATGGAAAATTGAGCTAAATCGACTAAAAAGAAAAAGTACTAACTATTTTAGTTTACATAACAGGATGATTGTTGGCTATTTAAGAAGTCTATCTGTTACAGTAGTAGCCTTTGTTATCGGAGGGACATCGGGGATGCTTTGTTTTCTGTTTTGTGCTTTACTGGGAAAATCATTGTTAGAGGCTATTAACTATACCGAGCACTATGGCTTAGTAAGAGAGAGAAGTAAGCCGGTATGTATGAGACACTCATGGAACTCCAATCACTGCCTAAGCAGTTTGTATTTATTTAATGTAACAAGACACTCTGACCACCACAGAAAATCGAATCTTAAATTTTGGGAACTAGATCCCCGGCCTTCTAGCGCACCAATTTTACCCTATGGATATTTAGGCATGTTATATCTTTCATTAGTTGCACCTTTTTTATATCATAAAATAATGGCAAAAAAATTAATCCAATGGGACAGGAACTTTGCTAATGAAAAAGAAAAAGATTTAGCAGATATTCAAAATAAAAATAGTGGGATTCCGATATTAGGATCTAACTAACTAGCTGAATTATTAATATGTAATAATCCAAATTAATTGGATTTCAAAAAATCCTCTGTGTTAATAGGTAGCTCAATTCCAAACTTTATTTACCAACTCTAAAAGTTGAGCTTCGAAACTATAAACGATGCCGTCTGCTTCCAACAATTCCTGCAGTTCAGTATATATGGTAGGTAAAATGTCTGTACCAGAGTAGTGCACTTTTAGCTCCTCTGATACGGTATTTAATAGTTCCGTTTGTGATTTTAAATCTAGGTTTTTAACATTCTCTATATTTGCTTGTAGCAGCTCCTCATATCTTTGCTGAGAATGATTTGGGAAATGATGTGAGATTATTGATTTAATTTTTATCTGTTCCTCATAAACCAGTTGCCGGTCTGATAATCCTAGAATAACGAGTAACAAAATGAGTGACTCCATGGGAGTACGTTCTACAGGATTTTCTAAATTAAAATCTTGAGTCATTTAGCCTCCTTGATTTGTTTTTCAATTTTAATAAATGTTTTGTGTCCAGTTTTTTATAACTTTCAAAAGTAATAATTATCATTCATATATACACAGTAATCCAGTAATTTTCAAAACTATGACTTTTATAATTTATAATATTTATATTCTAGTATGTAAGCAATAAGGTACACTATAATTAAAGATGATTAAACTATAATTTCAAACTATGAAAAGCCCGGTAATTAATTACTATTAATACAGAGAATAATGAGAAATAAAGTTTATTTTGCTGTTTTTACAATTCTAAAAGTTGGTGGTTTGGTAGGATTTCAACCTATTGAAAATTATCAAAGAGGAGACCCAAAAAAGGAAATGACTTTAAATAATGATAAGGCCACATTTGGTGGAGGGTGTTTTTGGTGTATGGAAGCGGTATTCAATCGTGTAGAAGGAGTAGTGGAAGTTGAATCCGGTTATGCAGGAGGAGAAACCGAAAACCCTACATATAGAGAAGTGTGCACGGGTGAAACAGGGCACGCGGAGGTCATTCAAATCCTATATGATAAAAGTCAGATTTCCTATGGAGAGCTTCTAGAGGTGTTTTGGCAAGCTCACGATCCAACCACATTAAACCGACAAGGACAAGATATAGGAAGTCAGTATCGTTCCATAATTTTAGTTCACAATGACGAACAAAAAACGATAGCAGATTCATCTAAAAAAATGGTAGGAATAAAGAGGGAATATAAAAATGTTGTAGTTACTGAGATTGAGCCATTAAAGGAGTTTTTTCCTGCAGAGAAATACCATCAAGATTATTTCCGAGATAACAGGTCAGCTGGATATTGTAGGCTGGTAATCAGTCCAAAAATCAAAAAATTACAGAAAAAGGATATTATTGGTGAAAGGAAAGGCGATTAAAATATTAGTTCACTCCTATTTTCGAAAGGGGACTGAAAGAAGCCAAAAGTGAAGTAGACCAGCTAATTCAAATCCAATAAGATGGAACGGAAACTCTCCGATAACAAATGGGTTTTCAACCTTAGGTGGAGCATTGATATACATATAGTTTGAGTCCAGAAAATAATTTATTCCTCCAATGAAAAGAATTAACAGTTGCGACCAAATAAATATTTTCAGCCAAGATCCCTGAGACGGTTTCATCTTGAGAACAAGGGTACAATAAAGAGCAGAAAAAATAATTCCACCATGTGAAACGTAGTAATCAATGAAAAGCAGTCCCTGTGTACCTATGGTAAATTCAGGAGTAACTATAGAAATATAACCCCCAGATATTCCCCAGAAATAGAGAAGCTCATATAATTTTTGGTGTTTTGTAATTAAAACTATCCCTGATAAAATTGCAGATATTCCGCACAAATGGAGTGGCAGACTGGACTCTATGGTCCATAATCCAAGATATAACTGATAAAAATGTATCCAGACACTTCTAATTAATAGAAAATATCCAAGCACTTTACCAAACTCTATTTGCTGATTGTGTTTTAATTTTTTTCCGAAAAATATAAGCGAAAAAATAATGGCAACCGTCAAAATATTTGTAATCCACCACAATCCCCCGAAGAGGTCTATAAATTCATGTTCAATCATATTTATTTACTGTTTCTGAATGAAATCCTTCTATATATTTTACAAAACTCTATTTACTCTATTTAGTAATTACTTTAAAAAAAGTGAGACCTGATATAGTTTTGAATCTGATTCCTTTTGTAGTTTTACAGATAATTTTTTTAAATAATCAATGGACATTCTAAAATGAATAAAGGAAAATTTGCTTTAATTATTTCTTTTACTACCGTTATTCTAGTTGGTCAGGCTCTTAATCTTGAAAAACCAACTGAAAGAAAGGGAGTAAAAGCTACCACTGCGGATGGCAGAAAAATTTTAGTATATAGCGATGGGACATGGGCCATCGCTCCCAAAGAAATTTTTAATATCCCTGTAGGGGATTCATTCTACATAGGGCCTAGCGATGCAAAAGTTACTGTTATGGAGTGGATGGATTACCAGTGACCTTACTGTGCTAAATTCACCAGTTCGGTGGATAAACTAAGGACACTCTTTCCTAATGATGTAAAAGTTGTTTATAAGAACTTTCCACTCCGTTCGCACAAACAAGCAAATAAGGCTGCTCTCTATGCTATGGCTGCAGGTAGACAGGGGATGTATAATGAAATGCATCATAAAATAATGGAAAGATATAGAGAGCTAAAAAGTAATGAGGACCTTCCGCTTGAACTTGCTGATGCATTGGGTCTTGATCTTGGTCTTCTTCAAGAGGACATGACTGATCCGGCACTTCAGCAGCAGATATATAAAGAGATGAATGAACTTAAATCCACAGGCTTACGATTGGCAGTACCTAAAATACTCATAAATGGTGAAGAGTACGATAGAAAAAAGCCAATTGAGGTTTTAGTAAAAGAGATAATAGATAAGGCAGGATAATCTTTAGTAAGTCGAGAAATGAAAACCGGACAGGTTACCCTGTCCGGTTTTTTTGTTTACTTTTTTGATATCCCTAAAGAGGTGGTTGATATTTTCTTTAAGTCCAATTCACTGAGATCATTATCTGTATTCAATGTAGAATCAGCCAGAAGCTGGTCATCATTTTGTTGTAATGATTGAACTTCTTCAGCAAGATCGGTGGTGTATTCATTTCCATTCCAGATGAAAGTATTTCCTTTCCCTAATTTAGATCTCGCTACTGCAAATGCCTCATCAAAGGTATTTTGAATAGTCTCATTCAGGGTTTTAGTATCTTCAATCGTTTCCTTATTTACATCGTTGCTTTTATCGGATTGGACTTCTGGGATCCACTCAGTTTCAATGGTTTCAGTGAGTGGCCCCTCAGAGGTTAAAATGACCTGCTCCTTATCAGGAAGTGTTTGGTACACCAAGGCCCCGGTAAACACGAGAAAAAGCCCGAATGTAACTATCGGCGTAACTTTATCTTTCTTTTTTTTATTCATGGTAATCTCCTTTCTTTTTAACCATTATCTAATGCTTCTACAATTTATTAGGCGATATTGTTCCAATGGAAATTAATTTAGGAGGAATAAAAAAAGCGGCTCAAAGATAAAAACAGTAAGAAAGGAGATTACCATGAACTGAGCCGCTACTTTAAATTAAAACATTTTGAATCATATTTCCCACCAAATTTAGATGGGTGCTTATCCCTCTAAGGGGTCTAGTTAAATGTGTTCAATTAAGATTGAAGCTCTGCTAAATTTTTATACAAGTCAAGGGAATCTGGATTTGCAAGGGCATCTCTGTTAGATACTTTTTCGCCTGCAATTATTTTTTTAACTGCTATTTCTACTTTTTTGCCATTTATGGTGTAGGGGATATCTGTTATAGAAAGAATTACGGCAGGAATGTGTCGAGGAGAGCAGTTCATTCTAATTGCATTGGATATGGAAGATCTGAGCTCTTTAGAAAATTGGATATTATCTATGGTCTTAATAAATAATATAATTCGTTCGTCTCCGAGCCAATATTGCCCAACCACTAGGCTGTCTTCCACTTCGCTAAATTGTTCTACGACTCTATAAATTTCTGCTGTACCAATCCGTACACCCCCGGGATTAAGGGTCGCATCGCTTCTTCCAAATATTTGAACTCCACCGTGATCATTAATAGTTATAAAATCACCGTGACTCCAAACCCCTTCAAAATCATTAAAATAAGCGCTACGATATTTTTTCCCATTTGGGTCATTCCAAAAGTAAATAGGCATGGAAGGGAAAGCTTTTTCACATACCAGTTCGCCCTTTTGATTGCGCAATGGAGTTCCCAATTGATCAAATGACTCTACTGCCATCCCGAGCCCAATACATTGAAGTTCTCCACGATAAACGGGGAGAATTGGATTGCCTAATGCAAAACAAGAAATAATATCTGTACCACCGGATATGGATGATAATTGCAAATTAGGCTTCACATCTCTATATATATAATCGAAGTTTTCTTCAACCAAAGGTGAACCTGTTGATAAAATTGCTTTAAGCTTTGATAAGTTAAATTTATTAATTGGTTTTAATCCTGAGACCTCACTTGCGGCAATAAATTTTGCGCTGGTTCCAAAAATAGTGATTTTTAAGTCCTCTACCATTTTCCACAATGCGTCTTTTTGAGGATACAAGGGTGAGCCATCATACAAAACAACCGTAGCGCCAACTGCAAGAGAAGATACCAGCCAGTTCCACATCATCCATCCTGTGGTAGTGAAGTAAAATATGTTATCCTCTCTTGTCAGATTGGTATGAAGGCGAAGTTCCTTTAAATGTTGTATCAGCGTACCACCAGCGGAATGAACGATAGATTTAGGTAGACCGGTTGTACCGGAAGAATACATTATATATAATGGATGGTCAAAAGGTAACTGATTAAAGTTGATAGACTCTTCGGAATAACCAGATAAAAAGTCATCATATAAAATTGAGTTGGAAAGAGAAGAGATGTCAGGTTTTTTATTTATGTATGGAATGATAACCACTTTTTCAATTGAAGGGAGATGTTTTAATATTTCCTTTAGTTTTTCTATAGAGTCAAACCGCTTTCCATTATAGAAATATCCATCTGCGGCGAAAAGGATTTTTGGTTCAATTTGAGTAAAACGATCCAAAACACCCTTTATCCCAAATTCCGGAGATGTAGAGCTCCAGACGGAGCCAATGGAAGCTGATGAAAGCATTGCAATAACAGCTTCCGGGATATTAGGAATAAATCCTGTAACTCTATCGCCTTGTTTGATTCCCGCTGACTTCAAAGCAGAAGAAATTTGAGCGACTTCTTTGTATAACTCTCGGTATGTTAATACCCGATTAATTTTATATTCGTTTTTAAATAACAGCGCGGGTTGGTCATCTTGAAAACGAAGGAGGTTTTCAGCAAAATTTAATCTTGAATGCTCAAACCATTTAGCCCCCGGTTTACATGCTATATTATCTACTACACTGGAAAATGACTGTGAGCAGACAATCTTACAATAGTTCCAAACATCTTCCCAGAAGAGGTGAGGGTTTTCGATAGACCATAAATACAATTTGTTATAGCTATCAAGGCCTGTTCCATGTTTTTTGTTTACATTTTGCATAAAATCCCACATTTGAGATGAGAGAATATGCTTCTTGCTTGGTGCCCAGAGTGACTTTTCCATGACTAAATATTTATTTCAGTATAAAAGTGCATTATGAAAACTAAAGAATCTTCAATCAATTTTCAAAAAAAGGAAATTTTAATTAAATGGTAAGTGAATTATGATATTTAACAAGTTTAACTTTATCTCTTACCTGGAGAATATTATATAAAAATGAAAATTGCTTTTCTTACTGCAGGTGGTTTAGCACCCTGCCTTTCCGCGTCCATTGCTGCATTAATAGAATCCTATAAACGTGCAAAAATAAGTGCAGATTTTATTGGCTATTTGAACGGGTATCAGGGGCTCCTTAATCAGAAGACTTATGATTTTCCGCCAAATGCGATAAAAAAGGTTGATATGCTTTATTCTTTTGGTGGGAGTATTATAGGGAACAGCAGAGTAAAATTGACAAACGTCGAGGATTGTAAAAAAAGAGGATTGGTTTCAAAAGGGGAGTCCCCTCTCAATAAGGCAGCGGAAACTTTGATGAAAGATGGGGTTGATGTCCTCCATACAATCGGTGGAGATGATACCAGTACGATGGCAGCACATTTATCATGGTTCTTAAAGGAAAATGGTTATGATATGAGTGTGATCGGTATGCCAAAGACAGTAGATAATGACATTATTCCTATTGTTCATTCTCTGGGTGCAGATACGGCGGCAGAACAGGGAGCAATATTTTTTGAAAATGTTGTAAACGAAAATACAGCAAGCTCAAGAAACTTAATTATTCATGAGGTTATGGGGCGTCACTGTGGTTGGCTTACAGCTGCAACTGCAAAAAAATATAGAGACAGGCTTGCCAAGCGTAGTTTCAGTTCTGAGATTCTTCTTCATCGTCTAAACTGGGATATAGATGCGGTTTATCTCCCTGAGATGGAAATCAATCTGGAAGAAGAAGGTATCAGATTATTGAAAAAAATGGATCAAAAGGGATGTGTGAACATTTTTCTAAGTGAAGGTGCATGTGTAAATGAAATTGTTTCAGAAATGGAGCGAATGGGCAAAGATATCCAGAGAGATGCCTTTGAGCATATTCGATTGGATGACATAAATCCAGGACAATGGTTTGCAAATCAGTTCTCGAAATCCATTAATGCAGAGAAAACATTGGTACAAAAAAGTGGTTACTTTTCTAGGTCTGCTTCTCCAAACAATTTTGATATTAATCTAATAAAAGAGTCTGCTTCTTTAGCAGTTCAAAGTGTTTTAGATTCCAAATCGGGTATTATTGGTATGGATTCAGAAAATGGTGGGATATTATCTCTAATTGAGTTTGAGCGAATAAAGGGCGGGAGGGTGTTTGCCCCTGAAACAAAATGGTTTAAAGATATGCTAATTGAGATAGGACAATTGTAGTGAGGCAAATGAGGATTAAAAGTTTAGCTCCATATTTTTTGAAAGCTACAGAACAGGCTGCCCTAGCAGCTGGAAAACTGAGAGGATGTGGAGATAAGATCAAAGCTGATGCTGCTGCAGTAAATGCGATGAGAAAAGTATTTGATACTATACCTGTTAGCGCAAAGGTTGCAATTGGTGAGGGGGAAATGGATAAAGCTCCCATGTTGTATATTGGAGAATATTTAGGGATGGGACTTGAAGACTCTTCTATGCCAGAAGTTGATATTGCTGTTGACCCTTTAGAGTGTACTTCTCACTGTGCTTTTGACTTACCAAATTCAATTTGTGTATTGGCGGTGGCTCCGAGAGAGACCTTACTTCATGCTCCTGAATGTTACATGGATAAAATAGCAGGGTCATCATTATTACGAGGTCATATTTCATTAAAATATTCTGTTGAAAAAAATATAAATAATGTTTCTAAAGTTTTGGAAAAACCAATACCTGATGTGAAGGTAATTATTCTTGATCGTCCAAGGAATATGGAAAAAATAAACACATTAAAAGAGATGAATGTAAATGTAGAGATGATTCAAAATGGAGATATTGTTGCTGCAATGCGGGTAGTTGAAGGAAATGCGGATCTCCTGTTAGGAATAGGCTCTGCACCCGAAGGGGTGATCACTGCAGTAGGAATAAAAGGACTAAATGGAGTTTTTGAAGGGAAATTATATTTTCATAAATCATCTTATCAAAAAAAAGCAGAAGAGTACCTAAAAAGCGATGCATTTAAAATTTGGGACGCAAATGATTTGTGTACATCCAGGGACACACTGTTTTTAGCAAGTGGCGTTTGTGACGGCTGGCTCCCGGGTGTTCAATACAATTCTGATAATATTAAAACTTGGAGTAAAGTTATTTACGGAGAAACTGGAGAGGCAGAGACTATTGAAACCATACATAAAACAAATATAAAGGAAAAATAAATGAATTATTCACTATTAGCTGAGACAGCACAACAAATCGTTGCAGATGGAAGGGGAATTTTAGCTGCCGATGAAAGTACACCAACCATTAAAAAGAGATTTGATAGTATTCAAGTAGAAAGCACAGAATTAATGAGAAATACATATCGAGATATGTTATTTACTTCTCCCGAAATGGAGAAATATATCAGTGGTGTGATAATGTATGATGAAACCTTGAGACAGTCAGATATTTCAGATGGGACACCCTTCCCAGAACTTCTTTCGGAAAAAGGAGTTTTACCTGGGATAAAAGTGGATATGGGAGCGAAACCTTTAGCAGGTTTTAATAATGAAAAAGTCACGGAAGGACTAGATGGACTAAGGGAGCGCTTATCTGAGTACGGACAGCTTGGTGCACGATTTGCAAAATGGAGAGCTGTCATCACAATTGGAAGTGAGATGCCTTCTTCTACCTGTATTTATGTCAATGCACATGCTCTGGCTAGATATGCTTCTCTGTGTCAAGAAGCAGATATTGTCCCAATTGTTGAACCGGAAGTGTTAATGGATGGGAAACATGATATTGATACTTGTTTCACTGTAACTGAGGAGACCTTGCAGTCTGTTTTTCAGGAATTATTTAGTCAAGGTGTTTTTCTTGAAGGGATTATTTTGAAGCCAAATATGATTTTGTCCGCTTTAAATTGTCCTGAACAAGCATCAGTGGAGGAGGTTGCTGAGGCAACGTTAGAGTGCTTTTCTAGGACTGTCCCCGCAGCAGTTCCAGGAATTTGTTTTTTATCCGGAGGTCAGAGCGATGTGTTAGCTACTCAACATTTAAATGCTATGAATGATATAGCCACTACTCTACCCTGGAAGATGAGTTTTTCTTATGGGAGGGCTTTACAGGCACCGGCACTCAAAGCTTGGGGTGGAATGGATGAGAATCTGAACGCTGGGCAGAAAGCATTTTTGAACAGAGCAAGATTAAATAGAGCAGCTGCTATGGGAAATTATTCTGACAAAATGGAAACGGGAAGCTAATCCTGTTTCACCTTCGAACTGATAATAATCAATACCCCGGAAATGGAAATGCCGGGATAAAATGGCTCAAGGTTCAATAAATATGATCCTGATAACTGCCCATGTATATACCAAAGGAAAGAAACACAAACTGGAATGGTTAAAACAGCTACTGGTTTTTTAAGTGGCTTTTTTGGTACATACAGACTGTGTAGAAATGGAAAAAGTAATCCGGGAATTATAATAGAGCCAGTTACATACCACAATTTGACTACGGATGGGATACTCATTACCAAGAGGATAGATAAAAATATTGTAATGATAAACCCCTTCCTAATGTGAGCTATTGGGTCTTTACTATTGGTTAATTTATTTTCTATCCTCCACATTATATCCCTTCCGAAGGTAGAAGCACTGATTAATCCAAATGAATCTAAAGTTGACATAATAGTTGAAAATATACCAACAAAAAATAATCCAGTAATTCCCGGGGGGAGTAATTTTAATGCTAACTCGGGATAGACTGATAGTGGATTCGGATTATCTAAAAATGCTACACCATAAAGAGCAGATAATACTATAAGTATATCAAAAATAAACCAACAAAGAATAGAAATTAAAATTCCATTTCGAGCTGTTTTTTCCGAATTTGCAGCTAACGTTCTTTGGTGAAAACCCGGGTCAACAAAGGTCCACATAGAAATGAAAAACCAGGCAAAAATATATTGTATTGAATTTCCCCCAGTAAGCTCTAACATGTTTTCAGGCAATATTCTTAAATATTCAAATGGTGCTCCTAGTTTTAACCAGGCAGTTAAGACTAGGGCAAAAAAACCACCAAACATAAAAATGAACTGTAATTTGTCTGTACCTACCACAGCAGATAATCCACCTTTCCAGACATAAAATAAGCTTAGAAAAACAGAGAGTAAAAATCCCCAACCTAAAGGTATGTGAAAGATAAAATTAAATAAATATCCTAAGCTCAGTATGTAGGGTGCAGGAGAGGTTAATATAAAGATAAAAAAAGCACTGATAATACCAGACTCGCTACCATAAGTTGAACGAAAATGATCAGGAATTGAAAGGAGTTGATAGTTGCGAATTTTTGGAACTAAAAATATAGCAAAGAGCAAAGCAAACAGATAGTAGGGAAAACCAAAAATTAACCATGTTTGGATCCCATATTGAACTGTATTCTCTCCTACTCCTAAGACCCCGCCATACCAGGTAGTAACTAATGTAGCAATGAATCCTGGTAGGCTTAGTTTTCTGCCTGCTAAAAGAAAATTCTCTGTGCTCTCCGCTGAATCTTTAGACTTAAATATTCCAACACATATAGTAAAACCAATTAAGAATACGAATACAGCTGTATCTATCCAGTGCATGGGTCAAAAAATATCATGACTATGAAATACCAAAATTGGTTTATTGGATTCAACTTGAAATTGGGATGCTAAAGATTTATTTGATATTGTACGACAGGATGGGTTTAATACTGAATTTAACAAAGGATATTTTAAAAATTGAGTTGAAACAACTGTCTGAGGAAAGATAGCAAAAATTGAAACTATGTGTCCCCGTTTTGATTCAAATGTTCTAGTACCATCATGGCAAGTGATAGTGAAATGATTGGTTACCAATTTTAAATTCATTTTAGAGCTGTATTCTGAAAAGATAAAATAATTTGCTAGGGAGTGGTCTTCCCTTAAGCCTGTAGAGCCAAGGATATTTAGGTCACTGACATAATTTTCTAATGCCCAGACAAGTGCTTTTTCAAAGTCTGTATTATTTTGATTTGGCTCATGGATTAAAGTTCCAGTAAATAAATTTTTGTCAATTTTCAGTGAATCTAAATCCCCAATGATTACCTGAGGTTCTATGCCGAATTGAATTAATGAGTTTGCGCTGCCATCTGTGCAGATTATAGTTTTAGCAGATTTTAAAATTTCCATTGGTGCTGGATGAGAAGGAAATTCTCCATTAACAAGTAATACAATAGGGATCTGAAAATTATTTTTCATGAGTTATGATCGCAAAGAAATTAGTTGAATTATTCCCATAATATCATTAAAAAGGAATTGTATGATTAGAAAAATAAATTGTAATATGGAAACGATATAAACGATAGTCGTTTCTAGGTTATATAAATTACATGAGCCCTAAAGAATCATATATTTTAGAATCAGGATTTGAAGAGATAGCTGACATTGGTGTACGTTCATTTACTATTGATTCATTTTCGAAACGTATCGGGATGAGTAAAAAAACAATTTATACTTTATTTCCCACAAAAGAAAATTTAGTACGAGAAATCATACACTTTATGTTCAGGCGTATAAATTCTATTTTCAAAGATGTTATGAAACATGAGAAAAATCCAGCAGTTCAATTTATAAAAATTATGGAAACAATTGCCAAGTTTTCTGGTAGGACAAAGATTCACAGATTATCAGAGCTAAAAAACTGGTACCCAGATATATGGAAAGAATTAGAAATATTTCGGCTAAGCCAAATGGATAAATTTCTGGTCATTTTAAAAAATGCTAGGGAGCAAGGGCTCACTCGAGATGATATAAAAATGAAATCAGCTTCCATTGTGTATGTAAATATCATTAATGCAATATTTCAGCCTGAGTTTTTTTTAAAATATGACCTCCCAATCAAAAAAACTATCCGAGGATTTGTCGAGGTTGTTGCACGGGGAATTTTTATAGATAGAGGTTTAAAAGCAATTAAAAAATATCATGACGAAAACTCTATATAATCTTACGAATCACCCCATTCGGAGATATGTGATCAATCAGAGCCTTGATTATCCCAAACGAACCATTATTTTATCACTTTTGTTTACTATTATTTTGGCATTCGGACTGCGTTTTTTTACCATTGATGATGATATGTTGAAAATGATGCCAGAGAATCTTCCGTCAAGAGTATCATGGGATAGTATTCAAGAAGAATTCGGAAGCACTGAAGTAATATTCATTGCATTTGGTAATGAAGGGGCGGATATATTTACAACTGATGCCCTCGCAAAAATGTGGGATCTGTCTGAGGCGTTAGAAGAGTCAGATTGGGTTGATGAGGTCACATCGATATCCACATCTACGCGAATTGATAACTTTGATGGATTCATGGAAATTGATGATCTTCAGTTAGATAGAAATCTTTCAAAGGATGAGGCAAGTGAAATCCTCGATTATCTGAACAAGAACGAAAAGATAAAAGAACAATTGCTAAGCCAGGATGGAGATTATCTTGTAGCTATTGTAAAGCCATTTGATAGTATTGAATTGGTTGACTGTGTACACGCAATCAAGTCCATTGCAGAAAATATCCTTATTGACTATGATGTCCACTACGGTGGACAGGCTTATTTTACTGGAATTATGCCGCCAATGATTCGTGAAGATGTCAAAGGCCTAATGCTGGCTGGTTTGCTAATCATGGTCACTATTTTGTTACTGAATTTACGTAGTCTCGCTGCAGTTGGAATGGTCATGGCTGTAATAATGCTATCTCTAGTTGGTATGATGGGATTTATGGGGTGGATGCTTAGGCTCACGGGCTCCGGAAAATTTTTATTCACACTTGCCAATACGTCTATGCCTATTATTTTGTTGACCATTGCCAACTCTGATGGTGTTCATGTAATGACAAAATATTTTAAGGAATTCAGGTTGCTCAAGAATAAACGAAAAGCGGTAGCATCTTCCATGGATTCACTTCTAATTCCCATCTTTCTAACCAGTATTACAACTGTTGCAGCATTTTCTGCTATGACAACATCTCCACTAGAACCTTTGATTGGCTATGGTATCACAATTAGTGCTGGGATTCTGTGTGCATGGATTTTAAGTTCTACACTTTTGCCTTCTTTGATCATATTAAAGAAATGGGATCCCAATTCAAAGGCAGTGGTAACAAAAAGCACGTTTGAAAAAATTATAGATAAGTTGGGAAAAGTTGTACTGACCCATCCAAAATATGTTTTATCAACAGGACTTTTGATTGTAACCATTGGAGTATATGGTTTATTCAATCTGACAGTAGATGTAGATATTTCCACGTTTTTTAAAAAGGGAACAGAGCTGCGGAACAGTATGGAATTTTTAAGTAAAAAAATGAATGGAACAGTCGATATAAGGGTAAAATTAGAAGGAGATATGAAAGAACCTGAAACGCTGAATAGTATGATCAAACTTCAGGACAAACTGGAAGGATTTGAAAAAGTTAAAACAAGTTATTCTATTGCAAACGTTGTGGAGCAAATGCACCGTACTGTTATGGATGACGATCCGCAATTTGAAACGGTTCCAGAGTCAAGGGAGAAGGTTAATAATTTATTTACTATGTATTCCATGTCCGGAGATCCGGATGATTTTTCTTCTTTGATTAATTATGACCACTCTATGGGTCTCGTTACTGCGTTTAGTACTATGCTATCAACAACTGAAATATTTGAGCTTGTTGAAGCCTGTCAAAAATATATAAATGAATATTTTGATAGTAATCTAAAGGTTTATTTTACAGGGATGATAGTAATCACACGGGATCTGATAACTTTATTGATTAGTTCAACTATTGTGAGTATTATTCTATCGCTGATTTTGATTGGGGTCATCGCATCCATATTTTTTAAAAAGATTCTATGGGGTATACTGGCCGTCATCCCTTTATCTTCAGCCGTTATTATCAATTTTGGGTTTATGGGCTATTTTGGGATTGAGCTCTCCCATGTAACGGCAATTCTCTCGTCCATAATCATTGGTGTAGGTATTGACTTTGCCATTCACTACATAGCACAATTCAGAAGATTATCCAGAACGATAAGTGAAATTAAATTATCGCGTGAGGTTGTGGACGATGTCGGCTATCCGATAATATTGGATGCTGCGTCAAACATGGGTTTCGGAGCTTTACTGTTTTCAGCATTTGTTCCGATTCAATATATTGGTGGATTAATGGTTTTTGCCATGATCTCCACGTCTCTAGGTACGTTAACCGTTTTGTCAGCATTGGCAGAACTATTAAAGAAAAAATTAATCGAAAGGAAAATTTTATGAGAATGATATTATTATTAACCACGTTTCTTTTTGGACAGACCGGTTATGAAATAGCCAAAATGGTCGATGATAAACCCACCCCAAAAGATATGTCTAATAGAACTATAATGGTTTTGACTAATTCAAAGGGGAAATCTCGATCAAATGCAATGGTGACACATTCCACCGATGGCAATAAAAAACAGATTATCTGGTTTATGGAACCGAAAGATGATAAAGGGGTGGCTTTTTTGAAGATAGAACATAATGATAAAGATGATGAAATGCGTATGTGGCTACCGGCATTTAAAAAAGTGAGAAGGATTTCATCAAAGAAAAAGGGGGATGCTTTCATGGGATCAGACTTAAGCTATGAAGATTTGTCTAATCGGGAATTGGATGAGCATGATTATAACCGCCTGGATGATGAAACAGTGAACAATATCGATTGCTACGTTTTAGAAGTTATACCCAAAAAAGAGGTCAAGTCATCTTACTCAAAACATGTTTCCTGGATAGCAAAAGATGGTTATTATGGTGTCAAAGAGAAGTCATTTGATAAGCGGGGAGAATTAAAAAAAGAGAAAGAATACTCATACAACCAAATGAAAGATTATTACATAATCGATAGGGTGTTTGTAAAAGATGTTCAGAAGAATCACACTACGGAAGTAACATTCAGTGATGTTAAGGTAGACTCCGGAATAAAAAATGATCTATTTCAGGAGAAAAATTTGAAAAGATTACCAATGAATTAATTCAATCTATGTATTTATTATAAAACTAAATATTAATTTCTTAGCGGTTTCCCTTTTTTGAGCATATATCTGATTCTATCTTGAGAGAGTTTTTCCCCTGCTAATGAAACGAATGCCTCTCTTTCAATATCTAAAAGGTATTGTTCATCAACTTTTTTTGTCAGTCCAGCTTTATCTCCTCCGGTAATGACATAAGCCAATTTCTGGCCTACTAATTCATCGTGGTCAGAAATTTTCCCCTGCATTTTAAATCCTTTTAATGCCGTTTTCATCGCTGTCCGCCCACCCATACCGGGGAGTTTTAAATCGTCTCTGTACTCAGGAGGGGAATAATTATCAGATAGTTCAAGCGCAGTTTGTTTTGCAGTCCACAATAAATGATCCAGATTCATCACTACAGTATCAGATTTTAATAAATAACCCAAATACTTTGCCTCTTCGGCGCTGGTAGCAACTTTGGCAAATCCAATGGTTTCAAAAGCTTTTTGTACAAGAGGAAACACATTCAGTCTTCCAGTCTTTCCTGCATTTCCCATTAGATTTAATACCAATCTTAAATTTCCACCTGCTCCGGGGATAAGTCCTAATCCTACTTCAACAGCGCCGATATACAATTCTGCGGAAGAAATCCTTTTTGCAGTAGGTGCAATAAACTCAAATCCTCCACCTAAAGCGAGATGAAATGGAGCTGCAACAACAGGAGCTTTGGAAAAACGAATCTTCTGTGTGAGATCCTGAAAAATCTTTACTGTTTTTTCCAGTCCCTTCCAATCTTTATTCTCACAGAACTGAAGGATGGCTGCAATATTTGCTCCAGCACAAAAATGTTCACCGTGATGTCCCATAACCATTGCTTTGTATTTTTCGGCCTCTAACAAATCTAGTCCCTCATTAATCATTTCCAACATGGATCCATCAATGGGATTTAAAGTTGGCTGTAGAACTGAATGAAATTCAAGATTTAATATTCCATCACCTATATCAATCAGGCTTGCACTCCAATGGCGTTTTACTAAATTTCCAGAAGATTTTTTAAGGTTTAGATTGATTGATTTTTCAGAAGCTGACTTTAGTTTAAAATTGGTAGAAGAAAAATCAAAATAAGATGTATTCTCGTTTTCCGTTTTAAAAAATGACGCATCACTGGTTTTTGCTAGATCCAGCACCCATTTTGGAGGTTTTTTCCCTTCGTTTATCATTCGATCAACTGAGCGAGATAATCCAATACCATCCCAGGTTTCAAATGGACCCGATGACCAGGCAAAACCCCACTTCATAGCATTATCTACATTCACTATATCATCTGAAATTTCTGGGATTCGATTCGCAGCATAAATCAGAGTTTTTGATAGAATCTCCCAAAAATACTTTCCTGCTTTATCATCACTATATGCTAGAGCCTTTATTTTATTCAATGTATTTTGATGATCTTTTGCCAAGCGGAATCCATCAAATTTTTCTTTGACCTGCTTTTTATATTCACCGGAGTTTAGATCCAATGCTAAAATAACACCATTTTCTTTTTTATAAAATCCTGCTTTTGATTTTGCTCCAATTCGGTCAGATTCTATTAAGGTTTTTAAGATTTGGGGAATAATAAATATGTCTCTCTCTTCATCATTTTCTCCTCTATCATAACTTGTCTGGGCTACATGAGCAAGGGTGTCTAATCCTACAATGTCTGCCGTACGAAATGTAGCACTTTTCTGTCTGCCTACGATGGTTCCTGTCAGCTTATCCACACTTTCTACTGAAAAATTCATTTTCATCGCTTGTTTGATAGATAACATCATTCCATAAACCCCAATTCGATTGGCTATAAAGTTGGGAGTATCTTTGGCATGAACAATACCTTTCCCTAATTTAGTTTCACCAAATTCTGAAATCAAATTATAGGTATCATCATCCGTTTTTTCGCCCCGAACCAGTTCGAGTAGTCTCATGTATCTTGGTGGATTAAAAAAGTGGGTAATCATAAACCTTGAATGAAGAGTGTCAGGAAGACCCTTAGTAAGATCATTTAAGGGGATACCAGAAGTATTCGAACTCAAGACACCATCACTTTTTAAATGAGGACTGATAAATTCATATACCTTGTGTTTGATATCTAGTTTTTCAGCAACTGCTTCTAACACCCAATCCACATCAGAAAGTAACTCAAGATGCTTTTCGTAAGAGCAGGGAGTAATTAGAGATGTGTTCTTCGGATTAAAAAGAGGAGCAGGTTTTATTCTTTTCAGGGTTTCAATTCCCTGATTTGCTAATTTCATATTGATATCAAACAGTAGAGTTGGGATACCCGCATTGGCAAAATGCCCTGCCAATTGCGCCCCCATCACTCCGGCTCCTAAAACAGCAGTTTTTTCAATTTTATTTGTCATGAAGCTCCCACAAATCTGTTATAATCGTTAAACATTTAGACATAAAATAATGTATTTTAATTTTTAACTCTTTCAATAATGGTAGCGATTCCTTGTCCAGTCCCAATACACATGGTTGCCAATCCAAATTGCCCATCAATTTGCTCCAAAACATTTAATAGAGTAGTAATAATTCTTGCACCTGAACATCCTAAAGGATGACCCAAAGCAATAGCACCACCATTAAGGTTAATTTTTTCCACAGGAAAATTTCCTTCCTGAATCACAAATAACGACTGTGCAGCGAAAGCTTCATTTAGTTCGATGGCGTCCAATTCATCAAATGAAAGTCCGGCCTTTTTCAATGCTTTTTCTGAAGCAGGGATAGGTCCCATACCCATTTGTTTCCAGTCCACACCTGCAATAGAACGGGAAATAATTTTTGATCGTATTTTTAGATTATGTTTATGAGCATATTCCTCATTTGTGACCAAAAGTGCAGAAGATCCAACTGAAATTGGACTGCTTGTGGCAGCCGTAACTGTACCATCTTCAATAAATGCAGGAGCTAAACTTTTTATTTTTTCAACATCTGGTGTTCGTGGCCCTTCATCTTTTACTATGGATGAATCATCAGCAATCTCAATTGGAATAATCTCATTTTCAAACTTTCCATCATTTTGTGCTTTTAGCGCTTTTTCATGGGATTGAATAGAAAATTCTTCTTGCATATCTCTGGATATAGATCCTTCACTTGCAAGATTTTCTGCAGTTTCACCCATACCAATATAAAATTCCTGTTCAGCTAAATGAGGATGAAAGTCCGGCGCAAAACCGCCCATTGGAACAGAAAACATATCTTCAACACCGGCTGCAATCCCAACCTCTATATCCTCTGCTTCAACAGCTGTGCTCACTTGATGGAGAGCATCCATAGATGAGCCACAGAATCGGTTCACCACTTTCCCTCCTGTATTTACAGAAAGTCCTGCCAAAATTCCAACGGAACGTCCAATCAGCATTCCCTGAGGTCCTTCAGGAAATGCACAACCCATGACCAAATCTTCCACATCATCAGCAGAAACCGCCGAGTTTCGCCTCATTAGTCCGGAAACTATTTGAGCCGCAATATCATCAGGTCTTGTCCCAACAAGCGCACCATTTTTCATTCCTATGGGGGAACGAACCCCATCAATAATAACAGATTGTTTACTCATTATATTCTCCTAAAAAGGATATTCATTAATTTTACAAACACCCTCAGCAATTGATCTTTTCATAGCAATAATATCCATAGAAAGTGTCATTTTTAAGCGAAGGGTGTTCAGTTTTTCTTTAATATTATTAGGAATTTCTCCGGAAAATATTCTGTTAAAACCGGTTGACGCTTTCGAAATGATCCGGGTAGACATTTCTGAAGTCAAAACTTTCGCAATCTTATCAATTAAATCAAAGTGTACTTCAGTTTCCCTGTTATTATGCACTCTTACAAGAGTGCTTTCAGTAGTAAAAATGTCTATAAGAATATCTGCGATGATTTCTGTTAGCATTTGTTCATGTTTCAAATCCTGACCATATTCACATAGAGATTCGTGCAGAAGTTCCATGGCCAATTGTTTTGCTGCTTCAACAGAGGTTCCTTCAATTTTGTATGGAGAATCCCACTCAATAGAACCGTTTGTCAAAAAATAATCAATTTTACCAAATTCATCTCGAAAGGGGATTTCTTCCATTAAAACTTTTTTCATCATATAACCGGATATGATCATACGATTGATTTCATTTGTCCCCTCCCAAATTCTGTTGATTCTGTCATCCCTGTAAGCTCGGGCAATGCGGTATTCTTCAATAAATCCATATCCACCTAAAATTTGCAAAGCATGATCGATTACTTGGCCGCTTATTTCACTTCCATAAACCTTTGTCATGGACGCTTCTATGGCAAATTGTTCCATGGCATTTCCCATTTGGATATAGTAGTCATCTGCTGAGGTGTTCAATTCGTCAATAGCATTTTGAATCAATCCAATAGTTCTATAAATCATACTGTCTGCAGAATAGGTACTGATAATCATATCAGCAATTTTGCTTTTAATGGCATCAAAATTCACAATTGACTGCCCAAATTGACGACGGTCATTGGCATAATTCAATGTTTCATTTATCACTGTTTTACATCCACCCACACAGGCAGCTGCAAGTTTAAATCTGCCTATATTTAGTGCATTAAAAGCAATACTTGCTCCCTTGCCCACTTCATATAAAAGGTTTTCTACAGGCACTTTGGCATCAGTAAATTTTAAAGTTGTAGTTGAATTACCTTTCATCCCCATTTTCTTTTCTTCTGCACCTGTTTCAAAACCTTCGGTGTCCCTGTCAACAAGAAATGCCGTAAACTTATCGCCGTCAACCTGAGCTAAAACTGTATAAACATTTGCCCAACTCCCGTTACTTATGAAACATTTTTCTCCATTTAAAATGTAGTGTTTTCCATTATCGGATAGCACTGCTTTTGTTTTTCCTGAAACTGCATCTGATCCGGCTGAAGGTTCTGTTAATCCATAAGCTGCAACCCACTCACCACTAATTAGTTTTGGAATATATTTTTCTTTTTGTTCCGGTGTGCCAAACCAAACAATTCCTAAAGAGCCAATAGATGTTTGAACATTTATCATTGTTCCTAAGGAGGCAGATCCACCTCTGGTTAAATTTTCGATCACCAAAGCCATAGTGATTTTATCCAACTCCATTCCGCCATATTTTTCAGGGACATCCACTCCCAAAAGACCTAGTTCGCCCATCTCTCTCAATAGAGATAGAGAGAGATCCATATCTAGCTCATCAATTGCATCAACATTTGGATAGATTCTTTCCATCGCAAAATCAAGAGTCATTTTTTCAATTTCATTTTGCTCTTCGGTGAATTGTTCTCGACTGAATACATATGTCTTCCCAATTGGATTTAGAAGGAACATCCCTCCCGTATTGTATGGATAATTAGTGTTCACTTCAGTCATAATGTTGTAGCCTTGGTTAATCCTGAAATAATAAATTCGGTTACGGTGTCAGTATATTCTTTCGCAGTTACCCCATTTACATCGAATACAGTAAACCATGAAATACCTTCAATGACCACCATAATAGATAAAGCAGCAATTTTGGGGTTTACATTTTTCAGTTCTCCTGAGTCAACCCCTTTTTGGATAATTGTTTCTAAATATTGAATAAAATTAAGGGTGACTTTTTCAAGTTTTTGGTTAAAATCCTTATCTCGACCTGCAATAGACCAGAACTCTAAAAGTGCTTTGAATACGATAGGGTCATTTTCAAATTGATTGAAAAAAGTATTAAACATTTTTTTAAGCTGTTTACAGGCGGATAAATTATCTTTCGGTATATCCAAAAGAGTGTCACTATATCTGATTACCCAATGATTGACCAAATCTAAATAGACATCTTTTTTTGATTTGTAATACCAATAAATAGCGCCTTTACTTAACCCGGAAGTGGAGACAATGTCATCCATTCGACTTTGATGATAACCGTTTTCTACGATTACATTCAATGCTGCATCTAAAATTTGTTCTTTTCTTTTTACTTTTAATGTCATATTTATATTACAGACCGACCAGTCGGTTTATTTTAATCATATTACATTATACAATGAAAAGTATTTTTTAAATATTATAGATCTACTCATATAATTTCATATAGTAGAAGTTCAAAGCCCTAATTCTTTATCTTTCATAAACATAATAAAAAAATCATTATGGTTTTAATTGCTTTCAGTTTGCAGGTAATATAGAAAGTTATAGAATTGTATATTCTTGATATGAGTCTCTTACTTCTGGTGAAATATTTTTGTAAAAAATATTTTGAAGTTAATCATATATTAT
>CEUS01284027.1_pt1 | contig 22843 bp, 19 predicted proteins | sample 427031 | NCBI WGS metagenome assembly CEUS01 (sample SAMEA2622837, study PRJEB7988) | marine metagenome | biome: marine biome (ENVO:00000447); feature: marine epipelagic mixed layer (ENVO:xxxxxxxxx); material: "saline water (ENVO:00002010), including plankton (ENVO:xxxxxxxx)" | depth 140 m | reverse complement strand
GAAAATTTACCTATTGACGCCCCAACCAAATTGGGTTCAAAAAATCACGAAATAATACGAAATCCCTTTGTCCCAATTAATGAAGCTTCATTGGTAGACGCTGGATTGAGGGACGAAGTTTCGTCGCTTCTGGATATGGGATCGCAACAACTAACGACATTCGGAAAACTTGCTCCGACGACTTTTTGGGTTGGTCATGAACGTGCTGACGACACACAACTAGACGTCCGCTGGGATCGTGGGATCCGAGAAGTAGTCGTGAACGCTGTTTCATTGTCGCCCATCCCCGAGAAAAGTCCCCGAGGGCCCGTCGAACTATTAACTGGCTCGTCAACACTTAGAGGGTTAGTCGTAGACGACCTTGCCCCTCAGCAACCGCACGACACGCCATCGAGTGCCGCACAACGGGCTTTGTCCCATCTTGCCGTCATCGCATTGACGGACCAATCCAACCCACTACTGACAGTTGCCGTTGGAAGCAGCGAAAGAGGCCCTGAATTCACTGACCTCTTTCTTACCGGCATTGAAAATCTGGAGTGGGTTGACCCACTACGAGCAAGCGCGGCGATAAACACTTCGTTCCTAGTTGAAGATGGGCAACCTCAACAATTTCGAATTCGAGCTCGTCTCAGTTCCACAACCCAAAATTTCACGGAGTACCGAGAAGCTGTCAGACATTTAGAGGCTCTTCGATCGATGGTTCGTGATGAAGACGCAACGACCTACGACCTGCTGTCCGACAAATTGTTACTCAGTTTGTCGAGTGACGTTTCCCAGTTACAACGCCGGGATCTCTGGGGGTCCACTGTTGACCTAGTGCGCTTGGAAACAAGTCTCGTGGACATACCCCCCGATGAATCGATCCAGTTGACCTCACAAAAAGCTTCTGTCCCTTTCAGTTTCCAGAACAGAGCGGGTGTGCCTCTACGAGTTGAGCTACGAATCATCAGCGAACGACTAACTGTTGAGGATTTTGATGATGGCGAAAGTACGACACTAGTACTTGACCCCGGAGTCACTACTCACCGCTTTCGTTTAAGAGCTCTGGGGTCTGGCTCTTTCCCAATTTCGATTGAACTTCACTCCCCCAACGGCGGACTCATGATCGGGAAAGCCCAAGCAGCTCTTCGCGCCACCACACCCACTGGAGTCGGATTAGGGCTCACCGTCGGGGCAGCTGTCTTTCTTGCCTTTTGGTGGCTCCTAGACACCCGAAGAAGAAAAGCAAGACAGGCATGAGGTGGTCTGGGGCAGGCGCAGCTGCAGGCGGAATTGGGCTGTCAAGATTTTTTGGCGTGATTCGGTCAGTTCTTATCACCAATGTTCTTGGGATCGGCCTGGTCGGCGATGCCTTCGCTGCAGCTCAAAGAATTCCTAACATTCTCCAAAATCTGTTTGGGGAAGGTGCTTTATCCGCCGCCTTTGTCCCCGAATACAGCCGGCTAGCCGATACAGACCCAGGCCGCGCTGGGAAGTTGGCTGGTGGAGTTGCGTCCTTCTTGCTTTGCCTTGTCGCCTTCCTAACCGCGATTGGGTTCTTGGCCGCAGAACCGATAACACGAGCCGTGGCGTGGGGCTTCACAGGAGACCGTTTTGATTTAACGGTGCGCTTAGTTCGTATCATTTTGCTCGGCGCTGGTGTGCTAGTTATGAGCGCTTGGTGTCTAGCTCTTCTGAATAGCCATAGACGCTTCTTCCTCGGATACGCGGCTCCCGTTGTCTGGAATTTGGCTCAAATATCAGTATTGATAACAATCGCTGTATCAGAAATTCGCGACGCGTCGTCCGCTGAGACTTTGGCATGGGCACTTGTGATTGGTTCTGTTCTGCAAGTCCTTATTCAAGTCCCCAGCGTATTGCGTGAAAACCCTCAGATTCGAATGACCCTATTCTGGAAGGACCATTCCACTCTTCTAGTGCTCAAAAGGTTTACACCGGCAGTTCTCGGAAGAGGGGCCTTACAATTTTCATCATTCATTGACCTCGCCTTGGCTTCACTGTTGTCCCTCGGCGCAGCGTCGTCTTTAGCAGCTGCGCAGACCTTGTACCTGCTGCCCGTAGCTCTTATTGCGACAAGTATCGTCGCCGCAGAACTACCAGAACTAAGCCGTTCCGAAGATATGGCAGCCATCAGCGAACGACTGTCACGACGATTGCTCCAAATGTTGTGGCTCGTCGGTCCAATTCTGGCCTTGTACCTGGCCGCCGGACCCCAAATAGCGGACGCCCTGTTTAACCTCGGAGGCTTCCGCGTCCGGATAGCACCCGACGATTTGACAGTAATTGGGCTGACGCTCAGCGCCTATTCTCTCGGGCTCCCAGCTCTGATGTCCTCACGTCTTCTTCAAAGCGTGTGTTTCAGTTCAGGTGATACGAGGACGCCCGCCCGGATAGCTGTTAAAAGAGTGCTCGTTTCATTAATAGCTAGCGCTATTTTGATGTTTCAATTCGAGCAGGTATTAGTTCTCGGCCAAAACATCATCGGTTTCGGGGATTGGGCTTTTGTGTGGGAGCCACTACCAGAGCTGACCCGCAATGCCTCAAACCTCCCCGCGCGGCTAGGGCCGGTCGGCTTAGCTCTTGGGTCAGCAATCGGAGCTTGGGTCGAATTTTGGATGCTACGCAAACACGTCGTTTCTGGTTTGGGACTTAAACGGCTGACGGAATCATCTCTCTGGAAATACGTGTTGCCCGCCTTATCTGCCTTCGGCGCGGCAGTAGCTCTTCGACAACTTAGGATTGAGCAACCGCTTGTCCAAGTATCTCTAATTGGCCTCGCAACATTAGGAGTCCATTTCGCGACTTCCGCGATCTTGGGCACACCAAGCTTCTCACGACTAGTTTCCAACTTCCGAGCAACTCAGCCAAACAAAAATGTTAAAGGACGAAAACAATTATGACTTCAGTTCACATTGTCACTGACAGCTCATGTGATCTTCCCGACAAGCTCATCACTGAGATGAATATCAAAATTGTCCCCCTGAAAATTAGATTCGGAGATACCGAGTTTGTGGACCGTCTTGAACTCACAACTGACCAATTTTGGGAAAAATGTCAGGCCTCTGATGAACTACCTTCAACAGCCGCTCCCTCCCCTGGGGCATTTGTTGAGGAGTTTCAAAACGCAGCCAGAGAGGGAGCTACTGGTGTCGTAGCAATACTTCTCAGCGGAGAGCTTTCCGCGACTATTGAAGCCGCACAACAAGCAGCTCAATTAGTTAAAGATGAAATTGAAGTTAGAGTCATCGACAGCAGGACGGTCACGCTGGGACTTGGTTCAGTAGTAATGGGGGCTGCGTCTGCAGCGAACTCGGGTGCCAACATCGAAGAAGTCGCCGCAATAGCAAGTGACAGCGTTAATCGAACGCAAGTCCATGCTGCCTTGGACACACTTGAGAACCTGCGTAAAGGAGGCCGCATTGGTGCTGCTGGGTCTCTTCTCGGTTCCATGCTTTCAATAAAACCGCTGATCGAAGTGCGTAACGGAGTCGTTGAGCCGGCGGGCAAACAACGCACCAGAGGCAAGGCCCTCAGTTATCTGGTTGGGGTAGTGGAGCAAAATGCTGACCAAATCGAACAAATTTTTGTGACTCACGCTGCCTGCGACGACGTGGACTCTTTCTTAGAACAGGTCAGATCTGTTGTAAGCGTCGAAGTATTAGTTGGCGAAGTTGGCCCAGTAGTCGGAGCTCACGCGGGAATCGGCACAATAGGTGTCGCTTTCCAAACAGCTACCTGACCGGCCTTTACGACAAAATGGTCAATGGTAATGAGAGATACCGAATTGACGAGCGTTTCCGCATCGGCCCAATCGAATCTTGGTCCGGATTGGACCGGACGTTAGACCGCCCAGTCACAATCAGGGTTTTGGATCCTGAAACCGAGATCGGAAAACGAGTTCAACTTCAAGCCCGGTCTTTGATCCGACTCGAACATCCTGCGTTGCTGCACGTATTAGACACCATTGACCTTGATGACCAGTTCGGGCTTGTAACAGAATCTTTACCCGAAGAGAGTCTGGCAGAGTACCTGTCCGCTAAAGGAACTCTGCCCGCCGAAGAGACTTTGGGTATTGCGATTCATCTCGGCGAAGCGCTAGCAGCACTCCATACGGCCGGATTCGCAATAGGTGATCTCCAAACAAGTCATATAGGCCGCCGAAAAGACGGCACTGTTGTAATTGTCGAAGGCCCTCCCACAGGAGACGCAAACAAGATCCCAGCCCGTCCGCAAGATGACATTGTTGCTCTTGGTGAACTGATTCATGAACTTCTAGTGGGTTTTCGTCCTCAGCTTGATCATCAAGGCCATCACGAACTCCACCCATCAATTTCTGTTTCATTCCGTCAACTGATACGGCGGGCAGTTGATATTGAAGGCCAATGGTCCGGCGCTTCGGCTCTTGTGCTGGCGTTACGATCACTCAACCAAGATCTGGATCGTCTCGCTACTAGTGAAGAATCTGAACAGGTCGATTACTTACAGGCGGAGCGTTCATGGCTCGCTCCGGCCGCGTTCGTCGCCATGTTGGCAGCTGTGGTCATTCTTGTCGGCATCTTTGTCACCAGGACACAAATTGGCTCGTCTCTTGTTGACAACGTCAGAGAGGTAGTTCGGCTGGAACCGGAACAACCACTCATTATTGAGAACTTTGAGAGCTCAAATCTCGGCACTCCTCCAGTGACTTCGCGCCCAGTGGCTATTTCCGCTGAACTTCAGATTGTGAGAATCGTCGATTTCGACCCAGCCGGTAGCCCGACTCAAGAAGAACACCCTGAAAAAATCATGTTCATCAACGATGGAGACGCGAGCTCCGGCTGGTACACAGAGCGATACACGACTAGTGATTTTGGGAAACTGAAAGAGGGAGTCGGTCTCATCATTGGACTCGGCCCCCCTCAACAAATAGACCGGCTGCGAATTAGTTCTCCCAATATTGACTGGTCTTTTGAAATCTTTGTTTCAGACAAAAGACCGGTAGAGATCCAGACTTGGGGCCAGCCCGTCACGAAACGCGAGGAAGTCAGTGGCACTATCACCGTCGACCTAGAAGGATCGTCCGGTGCAACATTGTTACTTTGGATCACTGACCTAGGAAAAGAATTGGCTGTCGGCGGACATCGCGTGACCATCACAGGACTTACGGTTACGGGTCGGCCCATATATGGCTAACCGTCTCCACCTCCAAATAGCCGGATAGTCATGGATAAGATCACTCTGTGACTTCTCAACCGAAAGAAAAGTCAACAGATGACGGCCTCGCATCACAGGCGACAAGTGTTGTCGTAAACCTTGTCAAATCAGTGCGGGGCAAGACAACCGGGCCTCTACTTTTTGTCGCCCGCCTTGTCGTTTACAGCATCGCTATTTTGATCGCCGCATCGGCCGCGATTGTCCTGTTCGTTATAGCTGCGGTAAAAATCGTGAACCAGTTACTCCCCGGTGATGTGTGGGCCGCTTATCTTCTATTGGGCGCTGTATTCGCTTTAGTCGGAACTTTTTTCTGGTCCAAGCGCGTTGTTTGAACCCAAGCTAGACATATCTCTAATGGAGAAAATGTGAACGATATCCGTGACGTCATAATCATCGGCAGCGGCCCTGCTGGGCTTACAGCAGCTATTTACACCGCTCGAGCCAACATGGCTCCACTTGTGATCGAAGGTGAACCTTCTTCAACAAGTGACCAGCCGGGTGGTCAACTGATGTTGACGACCGATGTAGAAAATTTTCCTGGATTTCCCGAGGGCATTATGGGTCCGGAATTGATGTCGAACTTTCGCTCTCAAGCTTCAAGGTTCGGAGCGGAGTTCATTACAGCAAAGGTCACGAGCGTTGATTTCAGTGAGCGTCCGTTCACTATTGAAGTCGGAGAGACCTCCTATAAATCTCATACGGTCATAGTGTCTACCGGCGCTCAGAGTCTGATGTTGGGACTCCCGAATGAAGACCGGCTGATCGGGCATGGTCTTTCAACTTGCGCAACCTGCGATGGTTTCTTCTTTAGAGACCAAGAAATAGCGGTTGTGGGTGGCGGCGATAGCGCAGTAGAAGAGGCCACCTTTTTAACAAAGTTTGCTTCCAAGGTGTACCTGGTCCACAGACGCGATGAACTTCGGGCCTCAAAAATCATGTGTCAGCGGGCATTCGACAACCCGAAAATTGAGATCTTGTGGAACAGCCAAGTAGCGGAAATCCAAGGTGAAGGAAAGCTCTCCGGAGTCATCCTTAAAGACACCCTTACTGAAGCAACACGATCTCTTGCGGTGGACGGACTCTTTATTGCAATTGGTCATCGCCCCAACACTGACTTATTCAAAGGCCATTTAGAACTGAAGGAAAATGGGTACCTCGTCACGGAGCCGAACAGCAGTCTGACCAAAGTACCTGGGGTCTTCGCTTGTGGCGATGTCCAAGATGACTACTACCGTCAAGCGATAACCGCGGCAGGATCTGGATGCATGGCAGCAATTGATGCTGAACGTTGGTTAGAGGAGCACCAGTCGTAGTACTTGAGATAGTCGCTACCTACCGCTAAGCCGATATATCTGTCCCAAATGGCACTAGAGTGCCTTCACCCAAGTTGAGGAGTTAAAGATGGCTGAAGGAATCACTGACCTTGATATGAACTCGTTCGATGAAACAATTGGTTCTTCTGATACGCCGGTGCTCGTCGACTTCTGGGCAGAGTGGTGTGGTCCCTGCAAAATGATCGCTCCCATCCTCGAAGAGATCGCAGTTGAGCAAGAAAACATCAAAATCGCCAAAGTGAACGTTGATGACAGTCCCGATCTTGCGAGGCGCTACGAAATAATGAGCATCCCCGCTCTCATCGTCTTTGAGAATGGTGAACCCGCCAAGAAACTTATCGGGGCAAAACCCAAGGGCGCTTTGCTTGAGGAGATCGGCGAATTCCTGTAGCTCATTCTCTCATTCGTCCATTTGGCGTCGGGGCTCAAGGGGACCATGTTCGTGATCTGCAAACCAGACTGATTTCTTTGGGCCATGAGGTCGGCGGCCTTGACGGTCTTTTTGGTGATTTGACTGAAGCAGCTCTAAAAGAATTCCAGGCACGGCGATCTATAGACGTAGATGGAATTTGCGGTCCTCAAACGTGGAGCCAGTTGGTCGAGGCTGGACACCGCTTGGGTTCGCGCTTGTTATACCTTCAAGCCCATCCTCTTCGGGGCGACGACGTTGCAGACCTACAAAGGCTTTTGACTTCTCTCGGCTTCCCGATGGGGCAAATTGATGGGATTCACGGACAGCAGACCGCTGACTCGCTGGTGGATTTTCAGCTCAATGCAGGGTTGGTACCCGATGGTGTGTGCGGTCCTGTCACCATTCAGCTTTTGAATCGGGTTGGTACACGGTTTGGTGAGGCAACAGATCTGTCCAGATTGCAAGAGCAACAAAGATTTTCGCATCCCAGCACTGAACTTAATGGTTACAAGATCTTTTTAGCCGAGAGTGGCGGGCTTGACGCTGTCGTGGCTTCTCTGCGCAGAACCTTGGTCGAAGCCGGAGCGAAAGTATTAACTTCCCATCACCCTGACTGGAGCAACCATGCCGAGCAGGCAAACATGTTCAACGCAGACTTTTGTATTGGAGTCGAGATTCGCGAAGAAGGTTCTTCCGTTTGCCATTTCTCGGGCGACCATTTTGAAAGTCCAACTGGCAAACAGTTAGGTGAAATGATTTCAAGTGAGATATCTCACTTGTTCGGCGACGTCCCTTGCCTCGGGATGAGACTTCCGCTGCTGCGTGAAACACGGATGCCTGCTTTGCTCCTGAGAATCGACGATATAGCTGCTTTGGTTAGAGGTCACCAGGCCATGGCCAAAGTAGTGACCGCTGCACTCCGCCAGTTCGTTGAAGTAGGTCTGCATTAAATATCGAGACTTACGAGATGTTTGTGAGTCGCAACAGTGTTAATTCGTTTCGCCGTTCAGATAGATGAGGTCATAGATTCGTTGCAGGTCCTCCATTGTGGCGAAATCTATCACAATTTTACCACGTTTAGCGGTCATTTGAACACTTACAGTAGTATTTAGATAATCGCTGAGTTGATTTTGTGCTTCCAGAACTGAAGCTTGTGGTATTGAACTCGAGGGCTTTCCTCGAGACCCCGCCCCTGAAGCAACTTCTTTCTTTGCAAATATCTCGGCTTCCCGGACCGAAACATTTCCATCCAAGATTTTATTCAAAAGGTTGGTTTGTTGAGCTGAAGAACTGCAAGCCAACAATGCTCTCGCATGTCCTGCTGTGATCTTTCCTTCGGCTATTGCCTCTTGGGCATTAGCCGGCAATTCAAGCAGGCGGATGGAATTCGAAATCGTGGCGCGGCCTTTTCCTAATCGCTCCCCCAGTTGGGAATGTGTTACCCCAAAATCATCCAATAATTGTCTGAACGCAGCTGCCTCCTCTATGGGGTTTAAATCCTGGCGGTGCAGATTTTCGACAAGCGCTTCCACCAAACTTGACTCTTCATCTGAATTCCGGACGATGGCAGGCACGGTGAGTTTCCCAGCAAGATCTGAAGCACGCCATCTCCGCTCCCCCGCTATCAATTCATAGGGCTTATCGCCATCACTGGGTCGAACTACCACAGGTTGCAAAACCCCAAAACGTCTTATCGAATCAGCCAAAACCCTCAATGCGTCATCCTCAAACACCTTTCTGGGTTGCGACTGATTAACAGCTATGGCCTCTAACGGTATTTCTACATACCCATCAGTAGCTGGTCTCTGTCTCGGTTCATCTCGGTCGGAAGTGTCATCTTTTGACTTACTCCTAGGATCAGCTGGTGGGATCAAAGCCCCTATGCCTCGTCCTAATCCTCCTTGTGGGCGCGCCATCACCAGCTCCTTTCAGACGGAATGTCATGTTCTGTTGCCTGTTGAGCAATAATTTCTTTAGTCACTTCACGGTATGAGAAAGCCCCAGTGCTGTTCGGGTCATAAAGTTCAACGGGTTTTCCGTAACTCGGAGCTTCCGACAAACGAACTGAACGCGGAACAACCGTCTGTAAAACCAAATCCCCAAAATGTTCTCGAACCTCTGCAGCAACCTGTTCTGCTAGTCGGGTTCGAGCATCAAACATCACTAGCACTATGGACGACACCTTCAGGTCGGCATTCAAGCTGTCCTGCACTAGCCCAACATTATTCAAGAGCTGCCCGAGCCCCTCTAACGCATAATATTCACATTGAAGTGGCACAATTACTTCTGTCGCCGCCGCCAAACTATTTACCGTCAACATCCCCAAACTCGGAGGACAGTCAATAAAGATGTAGTCGTACTCACTCGAAACCAATGAGATAGCAGAGCGCAACCGGAGTTCTCGACTAAACATCGGCACAAGCTCTACTTCAGCACCCGCTAAGTCAAGAGTTGAGGGAACCAGGTCTAGACCCTCCACAACGGTCTGTACACGGGCGGCACTAATTGGAAGCTGCTGGACAAGAACGTTATAGCTTGAACTTTCGAGGTTCCGCGGGTTGATGCCGAGCCCAGTCGTTGCGTTCCCTTGTGGGTCGAGATCGATCAGGAGAGTCCTATATCCCGATAACGCAACGTTTGTGGCGACACTCACAACAGTGGTTGTCTTTCCAACCCCACCCTTCTGGTTAGCTACTGCAAGAATCCGAGACAAAGACACATCACTTTCAACGAACCGACGCGTGCCGTGTCGGCAACCCAATCTCAGTCTCTGGCAGCAGTTCGGTCAAGGACCCAGTGTTCGTTTCACGTGAAACAAACTCACGACAAGCATGCCAGGATCACCTGAAGCCCTAAAATAACGGCTTCTTAATTATCTGTTTCCAAGTTCTTGGGACATCCGGCCCTGGGGGAGTAGAAACGGCCAATTTGGCAAATCTTGGCGGTCCTTCAATAATTTCTACTCCCACGAACCCCAGAGCCTGCAGGCCTTTCAATGGCCAACGTCGCGGAAAGACCTCCGGAGGTTCACTCACAACCAAACACCCTGTTGCACCCAAAAACCCTATTGCACATTCAGCAGTAGCTGAAGGGGCACCAAAAGAGCGACAAAAAACACCATCGAACGCTCCACGATAAAGGTTGCTGTGGGCCAGCTCAGCAGCATCTCCTTCAACCACTTCAACATTTCCTACAACGTCTAACTGCCTCACGGCTTGCTCAAGAAATTCAACCCGTGTTGATGAACGATCTACCAAGGTCAGCGTCAGATCCGGTCTTTCAACTGCAACGATAAGCCCAGGTAGTCCGCCACCTGAACCTAAATCACACCAACGCGCTCCATACGCCGGATCAGCTGCCAAAAGATGGGATACGGCATGTTCGACGTAGCTGTCAATTTCTCCTGGTCCAATATGTCCTAGGCTCTGCGCTCTCTTTAGGGCCTCTACGAGCTGCGGGGAGCTCACGGAATGTCTCAGTCGCTAGAGACAACAAGAACTACACGTCGCCTAGGTTCATCGCCGACTGAAATGGTTCCAACGCCAGCAATTTCGTTAACTGTGTCGTGAACGACTTTTCGATCTGCAGCGTTCATCGGTTCCAAACCTTTTTCGACTCCTTCGTCAACAACGCTCTTAGCCAACTCTTGCACATAGGCACTTAGAGCCTCTCTGCGTCGACTTCGATACCCACCGACATCAACGCGAATACGGGCTCGGTTAACTCCTGGGAGTCGTCGTTGCAACATTGTTTTGGACACCTCATGTATCGCAACGAGGTGATTACCCTTGGGCCCAATCAACAATCCGAGCTCTTTGTCATCACCAGCCAGGTTGACTTCAAAGCTATCTTCGTCAGAGGACACATTTTCGGCATCGGCTTTAATGCCAAATGATTGAGCAAGTCCTTGTAGGAACTCGCCTACCAATTGCTGTTGTTCTTCGACATTCATTTCGGTGGTCATCGCAGTCTCCTGCTTCTATTAAAGGGAGGTGCTCCCTAGTGGTTGATCTTTCTGGTACGCCGAACCTTTGGAGGCTCAGGCTGAGGGGCTTCATCTTGCTTATCGATCGAACGTGCGTTCGATGATTGTGGGCTAACGTTAATAGTCCTCTTCCTGATACTTGACGCCTCTCGAGCTTGGCTGTTCTTGTGAGAAGGGCCGTTTGTCGCGGGCCTGTCTTCTTTCCGCCTACCCTTGCCCATCTTTTTGTTTTGATTGCTTCCAGCGGCTTGAGGTCGTTTCTTATTTCCTTCTTGGGTAGACCTTGTCTTAGCATTCTGGCTTTGTTTCTTTACCTTTTTGCGTTTGTCTGACTTAGTGGGTCGTCTCCACTCTCGTTTAGCTGGAGGCTCCATCGGACGAACACGTGCCCGCACTTGCGCTTGGTTTCGCCGAAACCCGAAGAGTGAACTCTTTGGGTTTCGGAGGATTTCGAATTCAATATCTTCCTGGGTTACAGACAACTCATCTAAAGCAGTGTCAACTGCTGCTTCAACGGTCGATCCTGTAGTGACTATCCAATCCATCGTCATTTGCGCCGCTTCTTGGTGCGGCCGTCACCAGAGGTCCGCTTTGATTGAATTGGGTTCTGTTCCGCTTCGGTTTTCGATTTTTGTGTCTTGGGCGATTCGTTCTTCGGGGAGGGCGACCGTCGCCCTGATTTTCGTTGCTTGCTTCGTTCCTCGCGGGCTTTCCGGCGTTCGTCCTGAGCAGCTATCGCTTTTTTTGAACGTTGGTTCGGTACCTCTTTAACTGGGGTTTCCTCATCGGTCAGCTGTGCCTCGCTGGGGGTAGCTTCCGTTTCGATGGGGGTAGCGTCAGTCGTGACCGGTTTCATCGTCCTATGGATAAAGGACTGCTGGGCTATTCGATACAGGCTCGAGGCAATGAAGTACACACCAAGAGCTGCCTGAACCAAAAACGCGAAGATGGGCAACATGTACGGCATGATTTTCATCAGCATTTCCATCTGCGGGTTTTGCGCTGCAGCATCTCCGCGATGGGCTTTCATTTGCGCTTGTTGGAGGAACGACAAGACGAAGGTAATCGCCACGAGAGCGAGGTACGGGAGGCCGTCCATGAAATTGGCTTGTATTACATCTTTAGCTGCTTCTGATAAATCGATTCCGAAAGAAACCATCTCACCGTTATCAGCAACTAAATCCTGGTAAAGATCTGTTTCTTTCTTCAAATAAGACGGGTCAGGAACTCCGTCACCGCCCATCTTGGTCATGCCGTTAATGACTCGGTAGAGGACGATAAATACTGGAAGTTGAACCAGGGTAGGAAGGCAGCCAGCTAAGGGATTTGCGCCATGCTGTTGATACAAGGCCATGGTTGCTTCATTAATTTTCTGTCGATCACCTTTATGTTGAGTTTGTATTCGTTTCAACTCAGGCTGTAGCTGTTGGATACGCATCATCGAGCGCGTGCCTTTGAGCGTTAAAGGCGTCAAGATCAACATGATCAAAAACGTCAACAGGACGATGGAAATCGCATAACTGCCGGAAAAGTCGTAGAACCAAGCCAGGACGCGTGCAATTAAGTCAAACATCAGACCTCAACTCTTTGAGTTGATGCAGGCACAGGGTCATACCCCCACCCGCCCCAGGGATGACACCGAAAAATTCTGCGCAATGAATATATAGCTCCCCGCAAAGCCCCATGGTGCTCAATGGCTTCTATGGCATAACGAGAGCAAGTGGGGTCAAATCTACATACGGGAGTTCGCCGAGAGGTAAGGATTCGATACGCGCGTATGGTTTTGATGAGGGCGGTTCGGGGGAAGTTCATTTCTCTTCTTCTAATCGGACTATGAGGTCTCTCAGGTCCTCATGCAATTGTGAAAAAGCGACGGGTGAAGGCGCTGGTCGAACCCCTAGTAGGTAACGCCCCTTAGGGAGCTGGTTTTCGAATTCACGAAGGATTGCCTGGCATTGTCTTCTTATGCGATTTCGGTGGACCGCGTTTCCGTAATTGCGTCCTATTGCATAGGCGACGCGCGGATTTTTTAAAGCCGAATCAGGAGAGAACATCATCCAAAAATGCTGCCCAGTTAACCGATTGGATCGTTTTAGTGCGACAAAATCAGCTTTGTGGGTACAACTTTCGATCAAGCGCTCAGCCGTTGCCGGCCCTTAGCACGCCGTGCTTTGATGATTGACCGTCCTGCTTTGCTTGACATTCGGTGACGAAACCCATGTCGCCGCGAGCGTCGACGAGTATTGGGTTGGAAGGTGCGCTTCATGATCTGGGCCTCCGTTTTGGGGCTAAATAAGTCCGTTGCTGGGGCTGAAAGGGGAAGGAGCTAGATCGCGATCGTTGCTTGCACCGCTGTTGTATCTAGAGTCCACGATTGCCTTACAGGACAACAATTTGGACGGTTGAATAGGAACTTTTGTAAATCTTGTCTGACGAGTCATTTGACTACATCTGAACGGCATCAGCCTAGAGGGGAATGCAATGAAACAGAAACATGGTTGCCGAAAGTCCTGAGTTTTAGCGTGTTTTGTCGATTCTCGCGCGGAACGTGCTAAATGCGACGTAATAGTTACAAAGTTACCACTTAAAGTAGTTGTTTTGCTCTTGTTGGCCACGGAGTGCTAGGTTCCACAACTCGCGAATGAGTGGGACTTGGGGTTTTACACAGCAGCCACAGGTTTTCCACACGGTGTGACTTGTGAGGCCTTATGGCTGATAAAACCCTAAGTAATCAAGAAAAACAAGAGACAAACGGGGACGTTAGCTTGAATGCTGACGCTGTCTGGACGACATGTCGGGGATTGCTCCGAAGTCAGGTCTCTGAGGCGGTTTGGCTCACTTCGTTTCGTGATCTCCATATGGTGGCGATGGCCACCAACCGCGTTGTCTTGGTAGCTCCAAGCAGCGTCATCCGGGACCGCGTCTTGAACCGTTATTTACCCATGGTTGAAGCAGCACTCGCTGATGCTGGGTGTCGAACCAGTGTTATCGAAATCGATGTGCAACCCGAACTTGAACACTCGCCGTTAGTCAACGAGGAACCTAGCGTCGAAGAAGAAACGCCTGCTGCGCCTGACCTGCAGGATCGATTAGGAAGCCCAACAAGCAATACGGCCACTCGGAATAGTTCAGCTGGTGATTCCTATACCGACACGATCCATCCGCTGTATACCTTTGAATCGTTCGTTACCGGAACTAGCAACCGGTTTGCTCACGCAGCAGCACTGGCGGTAGCCGAAACTCCAGGCAGAAGTTATAACCCGCTGTTTATCTATGGCGGCGCTGGGCTAGGCAAAACTCACCTTCTCCAAGCCATAGTTCATTACATCAGGAGCACATACCCCAACTACACGGCCAGATATGTTTCAACGGAAACTTTCATGAATGAGTTCGTTGAAGCGATACGTACTTCTACAACCAGCACTTTCAAACGTCGCTATCGCGACATTGATGTTTTGTTGATCGATGACATCCAGTTCATGGAGGGGAAAGAAGGGCTTCAAGAAGAGTTTTTTCACACTTTCAATTCACTTCATGGAGCTGGTAGACAAGTCATCCTGTCTTCAGATAGACCCCCGAGGAACATTGCAACGCTGGAAGATCGTCTCCGCAGCAGATTTGAATGGGGCCTCATCACTGACATCCAACCACCTGATGTTGAAACCCGCCTGGCAATTCTGAGGAAGAAAACTGAAGTGGCGCGAAGTGAAGTTCCAGATGAAGCGCTGGAATTTATTGCAGAACTCATAACGAACAACATCCGTGAACTGGAGGGGGCCCTTATCCGCGTCAGTGCTTATGCATCATTAACCGATGAACCAATTTCCGTTGATCTTGCTGAGCGGGTTCTTGGCGACATCGTGCACAACAACGAGTCCAGGCCAATTACTCCAGATGTAATTCTCAATGCCACATCTGAAATGTTTGGGTATGACGTAGATGAGCTCATGGGGAAACGAAGGCACCGCAGCCTCGTTCAGGCTCGTCAAATAAGCATGTACGTCGTTCGTGAATTGACGGATCTGAGTTATCCAGCAATTGCTCGAGAGTTCGGTGGGCGAGATCACACAACTGTCATGCACGCTGTTGAGAAGGTGGGGAACCAGATGGCGGAGCGCCGACAAGTTTATGATCAGGTCAGCGCGTTGATTTCCGACATCAAGTCCAATTAGCCCGTGGATAAGGTTCTGGATGTCATTGTGGAGATGAGGTGGAAAAAGTTTAGTTGTCCACAAAATTTGCAGGTATTTCCAAACGCATTCGGTCTCCTGTGGGTGGCGGTGGACAGTAGTGTCGATAAAGAAACAGCAACTGACTAGGTGTTATGTGAACTTGTCCACAATCCACAGGACCTATTACCACTATTTAATTTTAGAAAACAAATAGAAAGAAGAAGGGCGACGTGAAATTTCGATGTGAACGCGACGCACTCGTCGAGCAACTAAGCACTGCAAGTAGAGCCGTCAGTAGTCGAGGTGGTGCGTTGCCAGTTCTCACTGGCATCCATTTAAAGGCACACAAAGACGTTCTAACAATGACTGGTAGTGACCTGGAGATCACGGTTCGGGCATCAGTATCTGTTGCTGTCACCGAATCTGGTGAAGCTGTTTTGCCGTCGCGTATAGTCGTCGACATCATTCGTTCTCTTGACTCGGGGGCAATCGAAGTTGAGGTGGCCGAGGAGGAAGCAAAAATCTCAGGCGGGCGTTCCCAATTTTCTGTTCGCACGCTGCCTGTTGACGACTTTCCTTCTCTGTCCGACCCAAAAGGTGACGAGGTAACTGTTTCGACAGCAGATCTGGCGGCTGGGTTGAAGCAAGTTGTCCGGGCTGCAAGCGGAGATGATGCGAGGCCCATTCTTACTGGCGTCCTGATGTCAGCTGAAGACGGTGGACTTCGTTTGGTGGCTACCGACTCATATCGCCTGGCTGTCCGTGATCTTCCTGAAGCGACGGTGTTGAGTGAGGGCCAAAAAGTGTTGGTTCCTTCGAGAGCTCTTGATGAGCTGGCACGAGTCTTAGGCGATTCCGAGGAGGTCACCGTTCGGTTGGGCGAACGCGAGGTCAGCTTCGACGTAACGGTCGACGATGGAGAGGTTCAAGTAACAACTCGGCTAATCGAGGGAGAGTTCCCTAATTACAGACAGCTAATTCCAAGTAGCTATCCGAACCAATTGACTATTGGTCGCGAGCCACTACTGGAAGCTGTTCGCCGCGTGAAGTTGATGGCGCGAGACACAACGCCACTGAGAATCACCCAGAAGTCTGATTGTGTTGAACTAATGGCGGTTACGCAAGATGTGGGTCAGGCACAAGAGGAAGTGGATGCCCAGTACAACGGAGATGAGTTGACGGTTGCTTTCAACCCCGACTATCTCATTCAAGGGTTAGAAGCTGCCCCTGGTGATGAGGTTGTCCTCGAAACGCTTGATGCGTTAAAACCGGCCGTCCTTCGTTCGAGTGAAGGCGGCGACTTCCTGTATCTATTGATGCCAGTTCGAGTTTCTTGACTAAACCGACAAGATATTGATCATTAAGCGCCTGTGGCTTACAGACTTCCGTAACCACTTAGCAACCGACGTTGCACTTAATGAAAAGGTCACTCTTGTCGTTGGATTGAACGGACACGGGAAAACCAACCTGATTGAAGGTCTTTATTTGTTAAGCGGCTCTCGGTCGTTCCGTGGTGCAAAGGTCGATGCTTTAGTTGCTGCTGGGAGGTCGTCCGCATACTTGAGGGCGGAAGTTGAACAGGCAGGCAGAACATCGCTTGTCGAGGTCGAGTTAGCAGCACAGGGGCGTTCAAAAGCTCAGGTCAACAAGCAAAAAATAAAGAGATTCCGAGACCTGGGGGACACAGTTCGGATTGTTGTCTTTAGTCCAGACGATTTAAACATCATCAAAAGTTCGCCCGCGGTACGACGTTCTCTGCTGGATGAAACAATTGCCATAGGGAGTGCTGAGTTCAGGGCAGCGCGAACCGACTTTGACCAGATTCTTCGGCAGCGAAACAATCTGCTGAAACAGGCTCGAGGACGCAATTCTGAGGATTTGGGATCCAATCTACTTGTTTGGGATAAGCAACTAATAGAGGTTGCGAATGCTGTGGGGCAACATAGATCGGATTTTGTAGCTTCCATCCAGCCAGTGGTTTCGGATTTTTACCAACGGTTAGCTGGCATCAATGTCGAGGTGTCCTTGCAACTTGAGACTGATTGGCAAGATGAGGGACTCGCTGCTGCCCTTTCACGAGTGCGGGATGATGAAATTAGAAGGGGAATGACGTTAGTGGGCCCTCACCGCGACGATTTGACCATTCTTTTAGGGTCACTTCATTCTCGGTTTCACGCGTCACAAGGTGAACAACGCAGCTTGGCTTTGGCGTTGCGGCTAGCCACCTACGTTTTTGTTGAAGAGGCAACGGGAGATCAACCGATTGTCTTATTGGATGACGTGTTTTCTGAGCTAGATGAAACTCGGGCTAGAAGACTTGTGGAGTGCCTTCCTGATTCACAGATAATTTTAACTTCTGCAACAGGAACAGTTCCGGATGGGATTGATCCAGTCCAGACATTGGAAATCGTTGAAGGTCGAATTCATGGAAACTAGTGGCGGTGGAGCATCTCGATGGCATGAACCGCGATCATTGGGAGATGTTTTGAAACGGCTTGTTAGTGGTTTGGGAGATGACGGGGTCATGTTTCTCCTTTACCAACATTGGGGAGAGGCTGTTGGCCCCACCATTGCCGATCACTGTAAGCCGCGCAGAGTCATCGATAATGGTCTTCTTGTTGATGTTGACCATCCAGGGTGGGCAACAGAAATTCGATATTTGGAACAAGAGTTGCTTGCAAAGTTGCGAGATAAAGACCCAAAACTCAACTTTTCTAGTCTTAAAGTTCACGTCAAAGGTTCATAAGTGAAGTATTTTGCGTCAGAGGCCTTGAGGAGCCGTATAACGGTTTTAACCCTACCTCTACGGGTCCCCTCCTACTGGTAGTATTTGGCTCACGAAAAGGGGTTAAGTGAGCGACGTAACATACCAGGCAGAAAATATTCAGGTCCTTGAAGGTTTGGAAGCGGTTCGTAAACGCCCGGGTATGTATATCGGATCCACAGGCCCAGCTGGGCTCCACCATCTGGTGTACGAAGTCGTAGATAATTCGGTCGATGAAGCGATGGCTGGGCATTGCACAACCATCCAGGTTGTCATTCTTGCTGACGGTCGATGTCGCGTGGTCGATGATGGCCGTGGCATTCCCGTCGGCCGACATCCGAAATATCCCGATAAGTCTGCGGCCGAAGTTGTGATGACGGTGTTGCACGCTGGTGGAAAGTTTGGCGGCGGCGGATACAAAGTTTCCGGTGGATTACATGGGGTAGGAGTGTCGGTCGTTAATGCTTTGTCGACAACTGTGGAACTGGAGATAGATCGCGATGGTCGTCGATGGAGACAAGACTTTCGTGATGGAGGACAACCAGTTGGACCGATCGAAGAGGTAGGGGATTCTCCTGAATCTCAAACCGGCACAAGCGTCACCTTTGAGCCGGACTCATCCATCTTTGATTCCGTTGAGTTCCGAGCACAAACCCTCCTCGAGAGATTTCAGATGATGGCGTTTTTGAACGCGGGGCTGAGAATTACGTTTCGCGACGAACGGGATATTTCTCCTACAGAAACCGAATTTCAATATGACGGAGGAATCAAAGATTTTGTTCGCCATCTCAATGATGCCAAGGACCCACTTTTTGAAGATGTGGGATATCTCGACGCCTCAGAAGAAGGAGATGAAGTTGAAATAGCTTTCCAATGGAATACGGGCTACCAACTTGACGGCATCCATTCGTTTGCGAATGGAATCAGCACGATTGAGGGTGGTATGCACGAAGAAGGGTTCAAAACTGCCCTGACGTCGACCGTTAACCGCTATGCGCGAGCTAAGAATCTTCTCAAAGAAAAAGAAGACAACCTCCAGGGTGACGACATCCGCGAGGGACTGACAGCGATCGTCAGCGTTCGCCTCCAAGAACCCCAATTTGAAGGCCAGACTAAAGCCAAGCTCGGGAACACTTCGATGCGAAGTCTGGTCCAAAAGGCAACCAATGACGCCTTAACTGACTGGCTTGAAGAGCACCCTAAAGAAGCGAAAAGAACTATCAATAAAGCGATTGACGCGCGAAGGGCTCGGCTAGCGGCTCAAAAAGCAAAAAACACGGTACGGAAGTCGGCGCTAGCTGGTGCGGGCCTACCCGGCAAACTCACCGATTGTTCGTCGGGGGATGCCGCAGAAAGCGAACTCTACATAGTCGAAGGTGACTCAGCTGGAGGATCCGCGAAAGACGCCAGAGACCCCAGAACTATGGCGATTCTTCCTATTCGAGGAAAGATTTTGAACGTCGAGCGTCTCGGAGGACGACTCGAAAAAATGTTCCAAAACACTGAAGTTCAGGCACTCATCTCCGCAATAGGAGCGGGAGTTGGAGATGGAGAAGGAAATTTTGATGCCCAAAAAATTCGGTATCACAAGGTTGTCTTGCTGTGTGACGCCGACGTAGACGGCAGCCATATTCGAACGCTCTTGCTGACATTTTTTTGGCGCCAGATGAAAGATTTGGTGCTCGGTGGACATATCTACATCGCTCAACCACCGCTTTATTCAACCAAAGTCGGCAATGACACGGTTTATCTAAAAGATGATGTCGCGAAATCAGACTTTCTATCCGACAGACCCAATCACAAGAATGACTTTCAACGGCTCAAAGGGCTCGGTGAAATGGACGCAGACGAGTTATGGGAAACAACGATGAACCCCGAAACGCGGACCTTGCTTCAAGTAACTGTCGACGAAGCATCAATAGCTGACAACATTTTCAGCGTCCTGATGGGCGAACACGTCGAAAGCCGAAAAGGATTTATCCAAAACAACGCACATGACGTTCGATTCTTGGATATTTGAGCAATATGAACGACCAATCTCCACCGGATGACCAAACCCCAGGCGACGAAAATCACTTATCAATAGAGCCAATCGAAATTCAACAGGAGATGGAACAATCATTTCTTGATTATGCGATGTCAGTTATCACCGCCCGGGCACTTCCAGATGCTCGCGACGGACTGAAACCTGTCCATCGGAGAATTTTGTGGTCGATGTTTTCAACTGGGATGAGACCGGACAGACCTCACAAGAAATGCGCAACAGTCGTCGGTGACGTCATTGGCAATTATCACCCACATGGGGATAACGCAATCTATGAAGCAATGGTCCGGATGGGACAAACATTTAGCTTGGCGAACACACTGATTGACCCCCACGGCAACTTTGGTTCACCGAACGACCCGCCAGCTGCCTATAGATATACCGAATGTCGCCTTACAGACCTCGCGATGCGAATGGTTGAAAGTATTGACGAAGACACCGTCGACCTAACACCGACTTTCGATGGGTCAGGCGAAGAGCCTTTAGTAATGCCGGCACGTTTTCCTAATTTGCTTGTCAATGGAAGCCAAGGAATAGCAGTCGGAATGGCAACAAACATTCCGACACACAATTTGACAGAAGTTATCGACGCAACCCTTCATTTGATTGACAACCCCGACGCAACAGTCGCTGATCTGATGGAATTTGTACAAGGCCCAGATTTCCCAACAGGCGGCCTCATCATGGGAAGAGCGGGTCTGACAAGCGCATTTACAACAGGGCGCGGCTCCATTCGGATTAGAGCTCAAGCAGAAATCGTTGAAGACGGGAAGAACACTCAAATAGTTGTCACTGAAATTCCCTACCAACAATCAGTCGAAAATATCGAACAAAAAATCGCAGATGCAGTCGACAGAAAAATTATTGACGGAATACGAGAGCTGCGTAATGAATCAGCTAAAGGTCAAACCAGATTTGTTATTGAACTCAAACGAGATGCCCCGGCCAGCGTTGTCTTAAATAACCTTTATAAACACACCCCACTGCAAACAAGCTTTGCAGCGAACATGGTCGCTCTTATCGATGGTGTTCCTAGGACCATAAACCTCCGAGACGCGTTGACTGCCTATGTTGAACACCAGATCGACGTAGTAACGCGGCGCTCACAACATCGACTTAGTCAGGCACAAGATAGGGCGCATATTGTTGAAGGGCTGCTTCGAGCACTGGACCTGATTGACGAAATAATTACCCTCATCAGGGCGAGCGAGGATCGAGTATCTGCTCTTGGGGAACTCCAGCTAGACCCGTTTTCCTTTAGTGAGCGTCAAGCGAACCACATCCTCGATATGCAATTGGGGAGACTAACCCGATTAGGGAGAACGCGACTCGAAGAAGAGTTGATAGAACTTCAAGCCCGCATCAAAGAACTAGAAGAAATCCTTAGTAATGACACCCAACTCCGGGCGGTAATAAAAGAAGAACTCAACGAAGTGCGGGAAGAACACGACACCCCCCGCCGATCACAAATTGTGTTCGACGAAGGAGACATGGAAGTTGAAGACTTAATCGACAACGAACCCGTGGTTATCACCCTCAGCAAAGGGGGCTACATCAAATCAGTGGCGGCCGATACCTTCCGGACCCAAGGTCGCGGAGGTAGGGGAGTGCAAGGGGCGCGACTGAAAGACGACGACATTTTGGTTCGCGTTCTGACGACAACAGCTCACTCGTACCTCTTGTTCTTTACCAATCGTGGAAAGGTGTATCGCCTCAAGGCCTACCAGGTTCCCATGATGGAACGAACCGCACGCGGGACGGCCGTAGTTAATTTGCTGCAGTTGGAGCCAGATGAAGTGGTTGAAGCGGTGATCGACGCGCAAGAATTCGTTGCCGATGAGTTCCTGCTGTTTGTAACTCGCAAAGGAGTCGTCAAGAAGACGACCTTCACTGAATATGACAAGAACCGAACCAATGGATTGATAGCTATAAACCTCCGCGATGGAGATGAACTCGTGAGGGTTATTCAAGTCCGCGAAAACGATGACGTTATTTTGGTCAGTAGCGCCGGCCAGGCGATCAGGTTTGCAGGCAACCAAGTTCGCCCAATGGGAAGAAGCGCGGCTGGGGTCAGAGGGATGAAACTGAGAGGTGACGACGTTGTTGTAGCAGCGGCAGCAACCTCGGAGAACGACCAACGCTATTTGTTAACCGTGACCGAAGGAGGCTACGGGAAACGAACACCCATCGAGGCATATCCCCGCAAAGGTAGAGGAACGATGGGGGTTAAAGGCATAAAGCTGACGGAAGCGCGTGGCGCTGCAGTTATCGGCGCTCGGATGGTCGAAATGGATGATGAGGTCATCATGGTGTCGTCAGGTGGTGTTTTGATTAGAACGGCAGTTTCGGAAATAGCGGAACAACGACGCGACGCGACAGGTGTCAAAGTTATGAATGTGGGAGAAGAGGAGACCGTTGCGGCTTTATCTCCTGTCACGTTAGACCTTGATGAAATGGCTGAAACTGAAGCGGCAAACTGAACACCGCGCCCAGCTACGGCTTGGCCTCCCGTACACTTCGACGCGTGGCTGATTCCGATCAACCAGACCAAGGAAACCCTCCCACAGATGGGGTTGATGATGAAACGTTCGCGCGTGCGGTTGGGCTGAACCAACAAGAAATTGGGCGTCGGAGCCCAAGAAAACGAAGGATCCCCGGAACAAAGTCTGCGCGCGCCCCTAAAGAAGAACGGCGAACAAGGGACAAACAAGCCGTTAGGCGTCCCCCATCAGTGCAAAAAGGACGTGAACAAGGCGAGATCCCAGAACCAAACGACGAAACTGGAGTCGTTCCAGTAATTGAAAAAGAGCAACCTGTAGTTGTTGATACCCAAATAAGTCAACAAATTGAGCCAGTTCTGCCAAAGACACCGGCAGATGAACGACCAATTTTGTTGCCTGAAGAAGATCTTGGATGGATTGGTAAACGTCGCGCTCGGG
>CEUS01080395.1_pt1 | contig 22913 bp, 24 predicted proteins | sample 427031 | NCBI WGS metagenome assembly CEUS01 (sample SAMEA2622837, study PRJEB7988) | marine metagenome | biome: marine biome (ENVO:00000447); feature: marine epipelagic mixed layer (ENVO:xxxxxxxxx); material: "saline water (ENVO:00002010), including plankton (ENVO:xxxxxxxx)" | depth 140 m | reverse complement strand
ATACATTTTAAAAAAAGAAGTTATTTATATTACCATTAAAAAAAAAAAATTGAATCAGTGGAAAAAAAAAATAAATACGCAATTGATATAAAAAAACTAAATAAAACTTTTTCTACTAAAAAGAATGAAAAGATTTTAGCATTGATTGATGTGAACTTAAAAATTCCAAAAGGTTCGCTGTTTGGCTTGCTTGGTTTAAATGGTGCAGGAAAATCTACAATAATAAACGTCCTTGCAGGCCTATGTTTAAAGGATACTGGTTCAGTAGAAATTGGTGGTTACAATATTGACAAAAATAGAAAACAAGCTAGTTGTCAAATCGGGATTGTTCCTCAAGAATTAAATTTTGATCCTTTTTTTACTCCAAAAGAAATATTAGAGCTCCAAGCAGGGCTATATGGAATAAAAAAAAAATATAGAAAAACTATGGAAATACTTAAAGATTTAGATTTACATAATAAAGCAAATTCATATACAAGAAGTCTTTCCGGTGGTATGAAAAGAAGACTTATGATTGCCAAAGCATTAGTACATAACCCATCTATACTTGTTTTAGACGAACCAACCGCAGGTGTTGATGTAACCTTAAGACAACAATTATGGAAGTACATTAAAAATTTACAATCAAAAAAAAAAACTATACTTTTGACAACTCATTACATAGAAGAAGCTGAAAAATTATGCGATAGAATTTGTATTGTAGCTAATGGAAGAATTTTATTATCAGAAACTAAAAAAAAAATTATGAAATCTACAAAGAATCAAAAATTGGAAGATACTTTTATAAAACTTACAAAATCTTAATAGAAGAAATTATTTTTTTTGCCTCTTTTTCATATTCCTTATAAAAATTTATTTTTGGAGCAATAAAATATACTGAATAAAATTTTTTATTTTTTATGCCTGCAATTCCAAATCCATTATATATTAAACCCAATTCATTTTTTGCAATTATTTCAAATGATACCCCATCAACATCTCCAATCTTAAAATTATTTAAATTAGATGTTTCAAAATTAGTAAATTCTCTTGACCAAATAATACAATTCTCAAAAAATTCTTTAATTTCAAATTTATTCATTTTTGAATTAAATATGGGTCTTTTTTCACTTTCTTGATTAAAAAAACTATCATGATCAAACAATGATCTACCATCTTCTATTGGTTTAAAAAATACTATTCTTTGTATTGTGTATCCATCTATTGTCCAAAATAGAAAGTTGTAATCATTTTCTTGAAATTGACTCCATTTTTTATTTGTACTTACTGAATAAATGTTTTCTATTTCTAAATTTCCTGGTTCAACAAGTACGTATGTTTTATCTGCCTGACATGAGAGCAATACAAACAAAAACAATGTAAAAAGTATTTTTTTTAAAACTATCATTTAATTTAAATAACTTTTAATTATAGATTCATCCTCTGGGTTTACTGCAAGTTCTAAATATTTTTTTAAATTAGCTCTTGCTTCCTCATTTTTATCAATTTTTAATTGTAATAAACCAAGTTCTTTATATGCATTTGGAAATTCTTCATTAGCTTTAATTGATTCATTATAATAATTAATTGCCATATCATAATTATTTTCTTCTTTATTATCTTTTTTATCTTCACTGTTATCGCCTCTTAAACGGTAAATTTCGCCTTTATAAAATTTTAATAAATAATCATTTTTATTTCCTTTAAAGGCAGTTTCTAGAATAAACTCTGTTTGTTCTATTTTATTTTTAAGCCTTATTTCATTTTTTACCCACTTATGAAAATGTGGTTTAACTTTTTCTTTTAATTTATCAGTATTCTTTTTATTTTCTTTATTTTTATATTCTTTAGCTTGTTCTTTTAAATTATCTATTCTTTCCTTTGGTGCAGGATGAGAAGCTAAAAAGCTTAGAGGTTTATTAATTTCTCCTAATTCCATTTCTTTAATTATATTTTCCCAAATTTTCGGAGCTTCTTTAGCGTCATATCCAGCGTTTATTAAAAAATCTAAACCAATTTTATCTGCTTCTCTTTCATTGTCCCTGCTGTGCTTCGCCATAAAACCTGCTTGAAGTAATTGAGTAACATTAAATATATCTCCTCCAAATGGCACTCCTCCTACACCTAAACCTAAAGACATTATAACCATTAAATCAGTACGAGCTTTTGCATCAAGCCATGTTTTAAGTGAATGTCTTTTAATGTAATGTCCGGCTTCATGACCTATAACGGTGGCTAATTGTGCTTCATTCTCAGCTCTTAAAAGCAATCCTGTCCAAACAACCATCATTCCATTTGGAGCCATAAATGCATTAAAATAAGGCACATCTTGAACATAAACTCTCATATCTTCACAATATTCACTTGTTAAATCGCATAAAATTTTTTTTAAATAATCTTCTAAATCTTTATCTTTTAATCTTGAGCCTGAAGTCTTTAATCTTTCTTCGTAATTATTCATTTGCATCCATAGTCCAGCTTCTATGCTTTCTATTGAAGGCGTTTCTTGAGGTTTTATGTCATCAACTTTTTTAGCTCCACCAATTGGTGTGGTGCAACTAGTTATAAAAAAAATTAATAATAATAAAAATATTTTGATCATCCAGGGAACTCTTCAAAAAGCTTTTCTATTGTAGCACGTGCACTTTCCAAATCTCTTACATCTCCAAATGACCTATAGTACCCATTAAACCAAGTAATTTCTCCATTGTTTAAATTAACCAAACTAGCAAAAGCTAATTGTGACCCTCCTATAGGTATAATGCCTGGAAATAATACTGCTGTTACAATATTATATAATACTCTTTCAGTGCTTGAGTACTGATCTCTGAAAAAAATAAAAATTGCGTAGTCACTTTTATGTTCTTTTCTTAATATTTGAGCTTCTTTTCCTATAGACCAATCAAATTCATTTTTTGTTGGAAGTTTAAATGGGCCATATTCATTATTTATTATTTCTTGTCCAATCTGAGTATGTAGTTTTATTATCTGATTTACATCTTCATTTGTAGAATTTTTATCATATTCATTTAGACTAGCATTTCTTTTATCTAAAATTTCTTTAAAGCTTGTAATTATATTTTCTCTGGATTCATTAGTCCAAGAAGCTTTAGGTTCACACATTCCTGCGAGCGTCAATTCACAAATTTCTATATCTATAGGCATTAATAAAACTTTGGGCTTATCTTTATCAAAAACCCTAATTGTATATTTAGGTTCCGTATTAAATGAGGAACAGCTAACAATAAAAAAAAATAAAAAAAATACTAATAATCGAGACATCTTTTTTTCAATAATGTAATATTCTATAATATTTTTATGAAAAAAATATTACTTATATTAACTGGCGGAACAATAGGAAGTGAAAAAAAAGGGAATATAATTAATGTTTCAAAAAATAATTCTTTAGTTTCATTTTTATTAAAAAATTCTGATAAAAAAATAAATTATAAAATTGTTCAACCTATTAATATTTTAAGTGAAAATGCTATCCCAGAAGATTGGAATAACATTGTTAAATGTGTTGAAGAAAATTGGGAAAATGATTTTTTAGGAATAATAATAACCCATGGCACAGATACTTTGTCATTTGCTTCTGCTGCTCTTTCACAATATTTTAGTAATTTTAATAAACCAGTAGTTTTAGTAAGTAGTGACAAACCTTTAAAAGATAGGAGGGCATCAGGCAGACTAAACTTAAAAGCTGCTATAAACTTTATCATTAAAATAAAATTACCAGGTGTATATGTGCCATACAAAAATCCTAAAAAAAACTTTGTATCAATTTTTATTGGAAGTAGGGTAAAACAAATAAATAGTTATGATAATATACTTGATACAAGAGTAAGTGGAATTTTTTGTAATTTTAAAAATAACAATTTTATTTTTTTTAAAAAAAAAAATCCTTCTAAAAATACCATAAAGAGAAATTGTAATTCATCTAAATTAAATAAAAATTTAAGATTTTCAAACAATGTAATGATTATTAGACCTTATCCAGGGTTAAATTATAATTTATATAATTTAAATAAAATAAAACCAAAAGCAATTTTGCATGAGCTATATCATTCTGGAACCACAAATACTAGAAATGATAAAAAAAATTTATCACTAGTTAAATTTATCAAAGAAAATAATTTTAGAAATATTCCTTTTTTTATTTCACCTATATCTAGTAAAAAAAAAAATATTTATGCTAGCTTGAAACATTTATTAAAACTTAATGTTAAATGTTTAAGTGGAATAACTTTCGAAACAGCTTATGCAAAGCTCACTTTAGCTTATGAAAGTTTTAATAATGAAAAAGAAAAAATTTTATTCTTAAAAAAAAATAATTTTTTTGAAAAAATTGATTTTTAAAAGGAAGTATTTAATATTTCATCAATAATAATTGATGAACTAAAATTGTTTAGTATTTTTGCCCTTAATATTTTACCGCCACTTTTTTTTACTTCCTTAGCTCCAATAATTTGACTTTCTTTATAATCGCTTCCTTTAATCAGTAAATTTGGTTTAATTTTTTTAATAATATCTAATGGTGTTTTATCGGAAAATGAAATAATTAAATCAATGAATGGCAAAGAATTAAGAACATTAAGTCGCGTATTTAATTTTTGTTTTGGTCTGCCTGGACCTTTTGATTTTCTAATAGAACTATCTGTATTTACTGCAACTATTAGTTTTGAGCATTTTTTTTTTGCTTGTTTTAATAGAGAAATATGACCTGGATGCAGGTAATCAAAACAACCATTAGTAAAACCTATTTTTTCCTTTTTGCTTTTCCAAAAATTTATTACCTTTTCTACTTCGGCTAAGGTCATAACTTTAGATAAATGATAATTACTTTTATTTGCAGATATAAGCATTTCAGATAAGTGCGCTACAGAGGTTCCAGTTTTATTTACAACAACTCCTGCTGCAATGTTTGCTATATTTACCACGCTTTCTATTTTTAAAGAAGAAGCCATTCCAGCGGCTATAAAAGATACTACAGTATCTCCAGCGCCAGACACGTCAAAAACTTCTTTTGCCTCTGCATCTAATTTTAATGAATTTTTTTTTGATATTAAAATCATGCCCCTATTTCCCATAGTTACTAATAAATAAGAAAAATTAAATTTGTTAATTAATTTTTTTGATTCATTGATAATTTCATAATCAGTATCTAATTTTTTTTTTACAACCTGTTCTAATTCTTTAATATTAGGAGTAATAATTGTAGCTCCTTTATATTTTTCGAAATTTGTACTTTTTGGATCTACTACGATAGGTTTTTTGTTTTTTTTAGAAAAATTTATTATTTTATTTAAAATATTTTTTGTAATTAAACCTTTATTATAATCTGATATCACAACAGAATCTGATTTTAAAATCTGTTTTCTTGATACTTCAAATATTTTTTTTTCTATGATTCTATCTACAGGTATTGTTTTTTCTTTATCCACTCTTAGTATTTGCTGATTATTAGATATAAAACGAGACTTTGTAGTAGTTGGCCTACTTTTATCTTTAATTATATTTTTATCAACATTTATCTTATCTAATTTATCTTCTACAATTTTAGCTACTGAATCATTTCCCAACAAACTTACTAAAAAAGTTTTTGTTGATAAGGTGCTCAAGTTTCTAACAACATTTCCTACACCGCCTAGCATTTTTACTTCTTTTTTTATATCTAAAATTGGTATAGGGCCTTCTGGAGATATCCTGTTAGTATTGCCTATTATATAGTTATCTAACATTAAGTCTCCTAAACAAAAAATTTTACGATTTAAAAGGGATAAAATATTTTCTGATATATTTTTAGACATTTCTAATTAACTAAAAACTTCATCTATAACGGAACACATTAAATGTCCAAATAAAATATGAAGTTCCTGTATTCTTGCAGTTTCATGTGCAGGGACTCCTAATATAAAATCAGTAATTTTTCCTGTTTCCTTTTTATTTGGATAATTTTCTTTTGTAAGCATTGTGGAGATAATTTTTTTTTTTTTAGCTAATTTTAATGCATTAATTACATTTTTACTTTTACCAGAGGTAGTAATTCCTATGGCAATATCGCCTGATTTTCCTATAGATTCTATCTGTCTAGAAAAAATTTCATTGAATGAAAAATCGTTACCAATTGCAGTCAAAGTAGATGTATCCGTTGAAAGCGATATAGCTGGAATAGATTTTCTATTCTTTTTATATCTTACAACTAATTCTGCAGCTATGTGTTGAGCATCTGAGGCACTTCCACCGTTACCAAATAGTATTATTTTATTACCTTTTTTTAGAGTTTTAATTACAACATCTAAAAATTTATTAAAATCAGAAAAACTATTTTTCATGAATATATCTGCACAATTAATATGTTCTTTAATTTCAGAATCAAATATTGTTTTTATATTTATTTTTTTCATATCTTAATTTTGAATTATTTAATATTATTAGTATTATTAATTAGGTAGTTTAAAAAATAAAACTATATATTTCTTATGGTAGAAAAAAAAGAAAATAGTAAAAATTTTGATATAAAAAATTTTGGCCAGTATTTCGATATATTAAAAAAATATCTTACTAAACTTCTACAATTAGATGCTAAAACTTATTTTTTTATAGTTCCGGGAATCTTACTTCTAGTTGGGCTGCTTCCAGTTCCCGATATATATTTCGCAATACTTAGAATTTATTTATTTGTAAGTGCTTTAGTTCTAACTTATAAATTTTACATAGATGAAAAAGATAATATTTATGCTGCCATATTTGCAGGCATAGCAGTTATATATAACCCAATATTTTTTATAAAATTTGGCAATAGTGAAATAAATACTGGACCAATAATATTTGTTTTAACCATAGCCCTTTTTGTTCTTGGTTACAAAAAAATAGAATAGATAGATAGTTACTTATTAATTTAATAATTTTAAGATTTTTTTATCTCTGTTATTTTCTACTATTTCTCTAAGAGTTCTTCCCGTGTAATCTGATTTTGTTATATCTGCATTATTTTTTAATAACAACTTAGCAATAAAAAAATTATTTTTTTCTGCTGCTTTCATTACTGCAGTAAGTCCTAAATCATTTTGATAGTTAACGTCCGCACCTTTGTTGATTAAAAAGTCTACAATTTCTATATTTCCTCTCTCAGATGCATTAATTAATGCTGTATTTCCTAACTCGTCTGTCACATCAATATTAATTGTTGTTGTATTTAAAAAAAACTCAACTATTACAAGATTATTTATTGATGCTGCATGAGTAAGAGGGTTTGCTCCATCAACAGTAAAATCTAGATTGTTTCCATTAGATTTTAGAAAATCTTTTACTTTATTCAAATTACCTTTCTCTATCTCAGCAATAAATTTTGTTCTACTGGTTGATGTAGAATCATAGTCTTTATGTTTTACACCAAGAGCTTTTTCTCTTTGTTCTTCTAAAGTTCCTGCTGCTTCTAATATATTAAAGAAAATTGAAGAAAATAAAAAAATTAATAAAGAAAGAACAATTTTTTTTATCATCATTTGTAATTATTATTAAACATCAAGATTAACAACTTTTTGAGCATTTGACTGAATATATTCTCTTCTCGGTTCTACTTTTTCTCCCATTAACTTAACAAAAGTTTCATCTAATAACATCTCGTCTTCCATTTGAACTTTTAATAATGTTCTTTTCTCAGGATCCAAAGTTGTTTCCCATAATTGTTCTGGATTCATTTCTCCCAAACCTTTGTATCTTTGTATACTTGTAGATTTTTTACCCGCTTCTTTTACCGTTTCAAGAAAATCAAATGTTGAAATTACCGGAGAGCTATTTTCACCAGATATTAATGTATTTTTACCGCTATGAAAAAATCTAGTTAGCACATCCATTGTTTCTTTTTGTCCAAGGAAATCGGCCTCTGGTGACTCTAAATGCTGTTTTTTTACAAAAAATTCTTCTATGATCCCTCTTGATTTCTTTTTAAAAACAAAATATTTTTCTTTTTTTGATTTATCACTAATAAATTCTCCAGTCCAATCAGCTAAATCTTTTCCAAATTGCTCTAATTTTTTTGCTATAAATTTAGCAGCTTCACTCAATTGTTTTTCTGTGAGTTTAAAATTTATTAAATTTTTCCCAAAAAAACATCCAATTGCTGCTTGTTCTACTAGTTCTGTTGATCCTACTTTATTACCTAAATCTGAAATAGCGTCTCTTATTTTTATTGTTTTTTTTATTAAACTACTTAATTCTTTATCTTTAATAGTTTTTTTTTCATTGGTTATAAGTTTTAAACTGTTTACGGCGTTACTAATTAAAAAATTATCCATATCTTTTTCATTTTTTAAATATTTTTCTTGTATCCCAGATGCTTTAATTTTATAAAGTGGAGGCTGTGCTATATACAAGTTGCCATTAATTATTAAATCTTTAAATTGCCTAAAAAAAAAGGTTAACAAAAGTGTTCTAATATGACTTCCGTCGACATCGGCATCTGTCATTAATACTATTTTATGATATCTTAAATTATCATAATTAAATTCTTCTGGTCCTACTCCAGTTCCTATCGCACTAATAAGGGCACCAATTTCGTCAGAACTTAAAATACGATCAGGTCTTGATTCTTTTTCTACATTTAAGATCTTACCTTTCAAAGGTAAAACTGCTTGGTATTTTCTATCTCTACCCTGTTTTGCAGAACCTCCTGCTGAATCTCCTTCTACAATAAAAAGCTCGCATTTTTTTGGATCTCTTTCTTGGCAATCAGCCAATTTTCCGGGAAGACTACCAAAATCTAAAATGCCTTTTCTTCGAGTAAGTTCTTTTGCTTTTCTAGCTGCTTCTCTTGCTTGTGCTGATTCTAATATTTTAGTTAAAATTAATTTTGTATCCTTTGGATTTTCTTCCAACCATTGCTCTAAACCGGAATTAACTGCCGATTCTACAACCGGTCTGATTTCTGATGATACTAATTTATGTTTTGTTTGACTTGCAAACTTTGGATCTGGCATTTTAACAGATAGAACACAAGTCATGCCTTCTCGACAATCTTCTCCTGTTAAATTAATCTTATTTTTCTCCAATATCCCTGATTCATTTGAAAATTTATTAATAACTCTAGTTAAAGATGATCTAAATCCAGCTAAGTGGGTTCCACCGTCAATTTGTGGAATATTATTAGTAAAACACAACATATTTTCGTAATACCCAGTGTTCCAGATAATAGAAACATCTACTATTAAATCTCCTTTTTTTTCAGTAAAAGTTATAGGTTTTGAAATAAAATTTTCTTTTGACTTATCTAAAAATTTTACAAAAGATTCTATTCCTCCTTTAAAATGAAGTTTTGATATTTTTTTTTCAGATGATCTGCCATCTAATATTTCTATTTCTATACCTGAGTTAAGAAATGCTAACTCTCTAAATCTATCTTCTAATTTCTTAAAATCAAAATTAATAGATTTAAATGTGTTTTTTGAGGGATAGAATGTTATTTTTGTCCCTGATTCTCCTTTATTTTTTCCAACCTTTTTAAGAGGTTTAACTGAATCACCATTCTTAAATTCCATAAAATATGAATTACCATCTCTATTAATTTCAAGTTTTAATTTCTCAGAAAGCGCATTAACTACTGAAACACCTACTCCATGTAAACCACCTGAAACTTTGTATGAATTATGATCAAATTTACCACCAGCATGTAATTGGGTCATAATAACTTCAGCGGCAGAAATCTTTTCTTCTGAATGAATGTCAACTGGTATTCCTCTTCCGTCATCTTCAACTGTTACTGAACCATCTGAATTTAAAGATACTAAAATTTTTTTACAATGCCCTGCAAGAGCTTCATCTATAGAATTATCAACAACTTCATATACCATATGGTGAAGTCCAGACCCATCTTCTGTATCTCCAATATACATGCCAGGTCTTTTTTTTACTGCTTCTAAGCCTTTTAAAACTTTAATCGAATCAGCTTCATATTTATTGTTTTTTTTTAATGAACCAACTTTAGAATTAACCATAGTTTATTTTATTATTGTTTTATCAAATCTTCAATTTTTAAATTTAATACTTCTTTATCATTATTTAATTTAGGAAAAAGATTAATATCTGCTCCTGACATCCATATTTGATTTCCCAAAGCTTTTAACTCATTTAATAAGTGTAATTTTATTTTTTCATCAAGATGCGCAACGATTTCATCAAGTAAAAGAATTGGAGATTTATTATTTTTATTCATTAATTTACAAAACTGAATAATTAATGATATTAAAATAATTTTTTGTTCCCCTGTAGAACATTTCTCAGCTAATAATTTTTTTTTTAGAAATAAAACCTTTAAATCGCTTTTATTAGGTCCATAAGAAATACTACCTTTAATAGAATCTAATTTTCTACTTTCAAACAATTTTTCAATATAAAATTTATTTACCTTTTCTAATTTTTCATTTTTTAAAATTTGTTCTATATCTCCCTTTAAAAAAATTTCAATTTTTGGAAAATTTTCGAAACTATTTGATAAAGAATTAAAATCATTTACAAACTTAATCCTTTCTAAATAAATTTTAATACCTTCGGCAACTATTCTTTCTTCTACCTTTTTCAACCATAAATCTTTTTCTTTATTTTTTCCATAAACATAATAAAAATCTTCTTCTACAGAATCTTTTAGAATTTTTGCTCTTTCTTTCAAATTTTTTTCATAAATTTTTAAATAATTTAAATAATTTGGGTTTAAATTAAAAATACATCTATCTACAAATTTTCTTCTAAATAAAGAATTTGTTCGAAAAAAAATATCCATTTCAGGTGTTAACCAAACTAAAGAAATTAAATTTGGCAAATCACTTTGTCTCTTTATTTTTTTTCCATTTATAAATATAGTTTTTCGATTTAAAGATTTGTTATTTATAATTTCATTAGATAGTGATATGCCTATTTCGTTTTTGTTATTACCATTCTCGATAACAAAAAAAATAGAGCTAGAATTTTTATTTGATTTAGTATTAATTACTTCATCAAGCTTAGAATTTTTAAAACCTTTTCCTGGAGATAAAAATGAAATTGCTTCTAATAAATTAGTTTTTCCAATACCATTAATTCCTGTTAAAAGAACAATTTTTGTGTCTTTAATTTTTAAATTTAATTCTTTATAAGATCTAAAATGTTCTAAATTCACAGATCTTAATTTCATAAGTATTTATACCCTCATAGGCATTAATACATAAAGACTTTCTGACTTTGAACTATCTTTAATTATAGTGGGAGCAGTAGAATCAGAAAATAATATGGAGATTTCTTCTAATGTAAATTGGTTAATTATTTCTTTAAGATAACTTGAATTAAATCCTATGTCCAAAGAAGGTCCACTATATTTAATACTTATTTCTTCAACACCGCTTCCTCCTTCTTCTATATTGCTTGCTGAAATTGTTAATTTATCTTTATTTAAATTTAATTTTATTGCTTTTGATTTTTCCGAAGAAATTGTTGATATTCTATTAATAGACTCCATAAATTTTTTTCTATTTATTGAAAAAATATTACTTGTATTTTTTGGTATAACTTTCTCGTAATCAGGAAATTTTCCATCAATTAATTTTGATACTATTACAGTTTCATTGAAAGAAAATCTTATTTTTCTTTCTGATAAATCAATTTTTATGTCTTCTTTCATATCATCAATTAATTTTCTTAATTCAAAAATTAATTTTTTAGGAACTATTACTCCAAAGTTATCTTTTACTACAGTAGGAGGGCAATTTATTTGATATTGAGCCAATCTATGACCGTCTGTCGCAACAGCTCTTAGATAGTTCTTGTTGTTAAAATTTGCAGTATGTAGATAAAGACCATTTAAGTAATATCTAGTTTCTTCATTGGAAGAAGCAAAATATGTTTTATCAATAATCTCTTTTAATATTTCAGATTTTAGATCAAAACTAGTTTTAAAAGTTTCAGAAGTTGTAATTGGAAACTCTTCTTTTTCCAAACAAGAAAAAGTAAACTTTGATTTAGATGCATTTAAATATAATTTTTTATTGTTTTGGTCATAACTTAATTCTATAGGATCATCATCTGACAATTCCTTAATTACATTATAAAGCGTATGTGCAGGAACACTAGTTGCTCCTTCAGCTTCAATATTATTTATTTTAATTTTATCAAAGATTGTAATGTCCATGTCAGTTGCTGAAACATTTAGCCTTCCTTGTTTAGCTTCTAATAAAACATTTGCCAAAATTGGAATTGTAGTTTTACTTTCAACAATATTTTGAACAAAGGAAAGTGATTTTAAAAAATTTGATTTAGAAAGTTGTAGTTTCATTAAATTAGAAAAAAATTTTCTTATATTATATTATTTTTTTTAAAATAAGTAAAAAGTTTTAACTTTGCAAAGAACGAGTTAAAATTTCTATATCTTCTGAAAGACTAGAATCATTCTTTGTTAGTTCTTGAACTTTTTTTATAGCATGTATTACAGTTGTATGATCCCTTCCTCCAAACTTTCTTCCAATTTCAGGTAATGATCTAGATGTTAAGTTTTTTGCCAAAAACATAGCTATTTGTCTTGGTCTAGCTACAGCTCTTGATCTTCTTGATGAATGCATGTCAGAAACTTTAACGTTAAAATGCTCAGCAACTTTTTTTTGTATTTGGTCAATGGTTGTTCTTCTATCACTAGCTCTTAGTAAATCCTGCAACAAATCCTCTGCAATTTCTAAATTAACTGATCTTCCAACCAAAGTTACATGTGCAGCTAATCTAGTTAAGGCACCTTCTAATTCTCGCACACTTGAAGTAATTTTATGGGCTAAAAACTCTATTACATCCTTAGACAAATCAATATTATATCTTTCAATCTTAGCTTCAATTATACTTAATCTTAGTTCATAGGTAGTTGGATGAATGTCTGCAACTAAGCCCCATCCTAATCTAGATCTTAGTCTTTCTTCTAAGCCTTCAAGGTCAGAAGGCGACTTGTCAGCAGAAATTACCATTTGCCTATTTTGGTCAGCAAGAGCATTAAAAGTATGAAAAAATTCTTCCTGCGTAGATTCTTTTCCAATAATAAATTGTACATCATCAATCATTAGTAAATTAACAGATCTAAATTGTTCCTTAAAAGCAACCGTGTTTTTTAATCTAAGTGCTTTTATAAATTCATACATAAATTTTTCAGCTGATAGATATAAAATTTTTAATTTTGGATTTAATTTCATTCTTTGCCAAGCAATTGCATGCATTAAATGTGTTTTACCTAAACCAACACCTCCATACAAAAATAAAGGATTAAATGGCACATCTTCTGAATCTGCAACACGTCTACATGCAGAAAAAGCTAATTCATTAGATTTGCCTACAACGAAATCTTTAAATGTAAATCTTGGGTCTAAATTATTTTCTAAATCATTTTTGCTTGAGTTTGGAATTTTTTTTGTAAAGTTTTTATTTGTTTTGGTTTGATCATCATTGTCACTATTTTTGTCATTCTCATTATAAACAAATACGGAAATATCTTTTATAGATTTATCTTTTTCTCTCCAAAAGGATAATATTTTTTTTCCATAGTGTGATAATATCCAATCACACATAAATTTTGTTGGCGCATAAAATTTGATTATGTCTTTTTCAACTTTACTAAATGTAAGTAACTTTAACCAATTTGAATATTCAGCATCCCCATATATATCTTTAAGCTGTAATTTAATACTAGACCAAATAATTTCATCTGAATTTATATTTTTCTTTAAATCTGACATAAAATTAAATTACAAGGCCTCTATATTATTAAAAATAGCCCCAATATAACTGAATGGTAAATAAATTATTTTTATAGTTGTTTGTCCCCCGACACTTTAAATTATTCTTAATTATATTTCCTATTACTAGAACTACCAAAATGTAAATTGAGGATTTAAAGAAATATAATTCTTGTGTTGCAAAAATACAACATGCCAGAATCCTAGTTAAATTGCCTTTATTTTCTTATTTAATGAAGAAATTTTTCTTGAAACCTTAGTTTTTTTTAACAACCCTTGCTTTACAGCCTTTGCTAGTTGTTTTTGGCATATTTTTAATAAATCATTTGACTTTTTTTTGTCTTTTTTTGATAAGCTTTCTAAAAAATTTTTTATATCCTTCTTAACCTTTAAAGAAACAAGCTTATTTCTAGATTTTCTTAGTTTTTCTTGTCTTACTCTCTTTTTTGCTGATTTTGTTATTGGCATAATTTAATAATTAATATCTTATAAACAAAAATTAGAAAATAATCCAACAATTTTTAAATTTTTTGACATTTACAACAATAAAATGTGGACCTCGCATTAATAAAAACTTTTGAAATTTTATTTTTACATTTTTTATTTTTACATTTTTTTCCTTCTCTATCATAAACTTTAAACTTTTTTTGAAAATTTCCTAACATACCAGAAGGTAATTTAAAATCATTTATTGAAGAGCCTTTGGATTTAATTGCTTTCTTTAGCACCTTTTTAATGTTTAAACATAAAAGAGAAATTTCTTTTTCATTTAAATCTTTTGCGGCTTTGAATGGTGAAATATTTGATTCATAAAGACTTTCACAAGCATAAATATTACCTAATCCTGCAATAAGTTGTTGATTTAACAATAAATTTTTAATATTTGATTTTCGACTTGATAAAATTTTTTTTAAATATTTAAAAGAGAAATCATTAGTCAATGGTTCAACACCTAAAAATTTTAAATGGGTACATTCCGAAATATGATCTTTGTGAAATGTGTCAACTAAACCAAATCTTCTTGGATCATTTAATATAATAAAAAAATTTTTTTTTATATTTAAGACAAAATGGTCATGCTTGTCTAATACAAGTGGTTTTTTTTTTAAAATAATTCTTCCAGACATGCCAAGATGTATTAATAAAATAAAATTATTACTAAAAGTAATTAATATATATTTACCTCTTCTAGAAATGTTTATAATTTGACTTCCTTTAAGATTTTTAATTTTTTTTTTTTTAAAAGGTATCCTTAAAGAATTTGTGTTTATTAGAATTTCATTTATATATTTATTAATAATAATATTTTTTAACTCATTTTTTGTTGTTTCAACTTCTGGTAATTCGGGCATTTATTTATTAATAATTATAATTTCTATTAAAATAATTGAAAATTGAAAAAAGAAAATATAAATAAAATTTTTGAAAGCATCGCTAATAAATACGATCTTATGAATGATATAATGAGCTTTAGGCTTCATAGAAAATGGAAAGAAAAATTAGTTAATTTAATAAATATAGATGGAAAAAAAGAATACACTATTTTAGATTTAGGTGCAGGAACAGGTGATATTTCTAACCAAATAAATAAGAAAAATAAAAATAAATCAAATTATTCTATTGTTTTAGCAGATCCAAATATAGAAATGATAAAAAATGGAAGAATAAAACTAAAAGAAAATAATTTAAAATGGTTAGCTTCCTATGGTGAAAAACTTCCATTCAAAAATAGTAAATTTGATTTTGTCACAATGTCATTTAGTTTAAGGAATGTTTACAATATAAATTTAACATTGAGTGAAATTAATAGAGTTTTAAAAAAAAATGGACAATTTATATGTTTAGAATTTGGAAAAATTAAAAGTTTAACTTTAAATTCTATTTACTCAATATATTCTGAAAATGTTATACCAAAATTAGGACAAAAAATAACAGGAAACATTACTGCATACAATTACCTTGTTGAAAGCATTAAAAAATTTCCTTCACAAGATAAGATTTGTAAAATTCTTAAATCGAAAAAATTCACTAATATCAAGTTTTATAATCTTAATTTTGGTGTTGCAGTTATTTATATATGTAAAAAAAAATAACCTCAAAAATATTTAATTTTATGAATTAGTTGTTATAATTTACATAATTATTTAGTAAATTAGATTTTGAAAAAAATATTATTTATAATAAGCGGAAGTATATCTGCCTATAAGTCTCTAGATTTAATTAGAAATTTTGTTAATGAAAATTTTGAGATTGAGGTAATTTTAACTAAATCGGGGCAAAAGTTTATAACTCCATTATCACTTTCTTCAATGGTAAAAAAAAAAATTCATACAGATATATTTTCTAAAGATAATCATTTAGAAAATATGAAACATATTAGCTTAACAAGAAATTCTGATTTAGTAGTAGTTTGTCCTGCGAGTGCAAATATTATTGCTAAACTTGCGCATGGTTATGCCGATGATCTAGCCTCAACAACGCTGGCTGCTTCAGATAAAAAAATCTACGTAGTTCCATCAATGAATAGAAAAATGTGGGAAAATCCAGCAAATAAAAAAAATATTAAAACCTTAAAAAAGAGAGGTGTAAAATTTATTGGTCCTGTTAAAGGTAGTTTGGCATGTGGTGAAGTCGGGTTTGGGAGAATGGAAGATATAAAAATAGTAAAAAAAGAAATAAATAATTTTTTTGATTTAAAGAATAAGCTATTGGGTAAAAAGGTATTAATAACAGCTGGAGCAACTATAGAAGCAATAGATCCCATAAGATATATATCAAATTTTTCTTCAGGAAAGCAAGGATATGAAATTGCAAATTGCTTACAATATTACGGGGCAAAAACAACGCTTATTACTGGATTAACTAATATTGAACCACCTGAAGTACATAAAATAATCAAAGTAAATTCAGCAGAACAAATGTTTAAGGAAACAATAAATGAATGTAAAAATTATAATAATATTGATTTAGCTTTTTTATCTGCTGCTGTATCAGATTGGAAAATAATTAAGAGTAAAAAAAAATATAAAAAAAACGAAAATGTTTTTAAACAAATAAAATTTTCAAAAAATAAAGATATATTACATTGCGTTTCTAACTTAAAAAAAAAAAGGCCAAAAATAGTTTGTGGCTTTGCTGCTGAAACAAATTACTTAATTGAAAATGCAAGAAAAAAACTTGTGGAAAAAAACTGTGATTTTATCTTTGCTAATAAAATATCAAATAAATTTAATCCTTTTGGAAATGATTATAATAAAATCACTTTTATAGGAAAAAATAATCAAGAAGTTTGGCCAAAAATGACAAAAAAAAAAGTTGCAAAAAAAATTATTGAAGAAGTTGCTTATTATTTAAATTAATTTTTAAAATGTTAAGTGTAGAAATAAAAAAATTATCACATGCAAACGGGCTTCCACTTCCAAGTTATGGGTCGGAAAATTGTTCTGGGTTAGATTTATATGCCGCAATTAATAAAAAGAAAAAAATTAAAAATGGAGAAATATTTATTGTTCCAACTGGAATAAAAATTGCGCTTAAAAAAAACTTAGAAGCACAAGTTAGGCCAAGATCTGGATTAGCGGCAAAATTTGGTATTACGGTTCTTAATACACCAGGAACTATTGATGCTGATTATCGGGGAGAGATAAAAATAATATTAATTAATCTTGGAAAAAAAATTTTTATTATTGAAAGGGGTATGAGAGTAGCTCAATTAGTAATAACTAAGGTAGAAAAAATAAAATGGAATGAGAAAAAAAAATTTAATAAGCAAACTAAAAGAAAAAATGCTGGATTTGGTTCAACAGGACTATAAAAAATGATTTTTAATAAAAAATTTCTACATGCAATAGAGGCTGTCCTTGACATATCTTTATACTCCTCAAACACTCCAACGCGTGCTAAAGAAATTACAAAAAGGCAGGGTATCCCTTCTAGGTATTTAGAAAAAATTTTACAAGAGTTAGTCCGCCAAAAAATAATAAAGGGTACACGAGGACCAAATGGAGGATATACTTTAGGTAAAGAAAAAAGAAATATATTTTTAATAGATATTTATAATACAATGTTATTAATCGAGGAAAATAATAAAAAAAGAGAAATTAATACAAAAATTAGATCTCAAATTATAAATCCATTTATTGAAAGTATTTCTAATGAAATTATAAATTCTTTTAAATCAATTAGCATTTATGACTTGTATAAAAAGTTGGACAAGTCGAGACTTTACGCTGATAAAGAAAAAAAAATAGATTTTACAATTTAATTTATGAAAAATATTAAAACAATAAGAAATAAAATTTATAATAGTATATTAGATACTATTGGAAACACTCCGTTAATAAGAATTCCAAGGATCTCAGAGAAATATAATTGTTATGGTGAACTAATTTGTAAATTAGAATTTTTTAACCCAACATCGTCTGTTAAAGATAGAATAGGCTTAGCCATGATAGAAAAAGGCGAAAAAAAGGGGTTAGTAAACAAAAAAACTACGATTATTGAGCCTACCTCAGGAAATACTGGAATAGGTTTAGCATTTGTTTGTGCAGCAAAAGGATACAAGCTTATTCTTACAATGCCAGAGTCTATGTCTGTGGAAAGAAGAAAAATGTTAATTCTTTTAGGAGCAGAATTAATTTTAACTCCTGCAGACAAAGGGATGAAAGGTGCAATAGCAAAAGCTATTGAAATAAAAAAAAAAAATAAAAATTCTTTTATGCCACAACAATTTGAAAATTTTTCTAATCCTGAAATACATGAAAAAACAACTGCTATAGAAATTTTAAATGATACTAATGAAAAATTAGATGCTGTAGTTATGGGGGTAGGAACAGGGGGAACAATATCAGGCGTAAGTAAAATTTTAAAAAAAAAAAATAAAAAAATAAAAATAATTGCAGTAGAGCCTGAAGATAGTCCTGTTCTATCTGGTGGAGCAGCTGGACCACATAAAATTCAAGGAATAGGTGCTGGATTTGTTCCCAAAATTCTTAATAAAAACTCAATTGATGAAATAATTCAGATTGCTAATGAAACTGCTTTTGCAACAGCAAAGATGGCAGCTAAAGTTGAAGGTTTACCTATAGGTATATCATCAGGAGCAGCCCTTGCTGCTGGAATAGAACTAGCACAAAGAAAAGAAATGAAAAATAAAAGAATAGTAATAGTTATACCTTCGTTTGCTGAAAGATATTTATCAACACCTTTATTTAATTAATTTATATGTTAAAACAACTAAGCGAAAAAGATATTCAAAGATATTCTCATCAATTAATTTTAAAAAATGTTGGATATGAAGGTCAAAAAAAGTTGTTAGCATCTAAAGTTTTTATTCTAGGTATGGGTGGTCTCGGGTCTCCTGTTTCAATGTATTTAACATCAGCTGGAATTGGAACTTTAGGAATTGCTGATTTTGACAATGTCGAACTTTCAAATTTACAAAGACAAATACTTTTCGATCAAAAAAATATTAATAAATCTAAAGTAGAAATTGCAAAGAAAAAGTTATTGTTAATAAATCAAAATTTAAAAATTAAAACTTACAAACAAAAAATAACAAAAAAGAATGTTGATAAAATAATAAGTAATTATGATGTTGTTGTTGATGGAAGTGATAATTTTAAAACAAAATATTTAATTAATGATAGTTGTGTAAAAAATAAAATAACATTAGTTTCAGCTGCGTTAAGAGGTTTTGAAGCTCAAATAACAACTATAAAAGGTTGGGTTAAATCAAATAGTTATCCTTGTTATAAATGCATGTTCCCTCCTATAAAAAATAAAAAAAATAATGAAACTTACCAAGATTGCGGCATTGTTGGTGGAATAGCAGGAATAGCTGGATCATTACAATCTGTTGAAGTAATAAAAGATATACTTGGTGTAGGAAAAAATTTATTAGGAGAACTTCTTATTATTGATTTACTTTTTAATAGATTTAAAATTATAAAATATAAAAAAAATAAAAAATGTAATACCTGTAAATAGGATGAAAAAAATATTTTTTATATTACTTTTAATTTTTCCAACTAACATAAACTCTATAGTTTACGATTTTGAACCTAGATACATCTCTCTAAAAAAAGACAAAACATTCGCTAGACACAATGCTAGTTTTGATGCAGGAATTAAATATATTTATCAAAAAAAAAACCTACCAGTCTTAATAACTAACGAACATGGTGCTTGGAGAAAAATATTAGATATAGATAATCATTGGGGTTGGGTACACACAAGCATGATTTCTAATAAAAAAACTTTTATTAATAAAAAGGAACAAAATCTATTTAAATATAAAGATAATACAAATGTTATTATTGCTATCGTAAAAAAAAATGTGGTTGGCAAAATTGTAAATTGTTACGAGAAATTTTGTAAAGTTAAAGTAGGATCTTACAAAGGTTGGGTTGAGAAAAAAAATTTATGGGGAATAAAAGAAAATTAATTTTTTGTATTTAAATTAATTGTAATTTCTATATTTTCAATTTTCGTACCTTTTGGTGGATTTGGTAATTTTTCTATTTTTATATTTTCGTAAGGTATATCAGTTAATTTTCCTGTTTTTGAATTAAAAAAATGGTAATGATTCTTCATATTTGTACAAAATATTGCTTTTCCTTCTTTAACAGAAACTAGTTTTAATATTTTTTTTTCCACAAAACTGTGCAACGTATTATAAATTGTTGCTAATGAAATATTTTTTTTCTTTATTTTCATTTCATCGTATAAATCTTCAGCTGTAAAGTGTCTATTTTTTCCATTTAAAAGCTGCTTTACAACTAGATTTCTTTGTGTAGTTGGTTTTAAACCGTTATTTTTAAGAAATAAAATAAATTTATTTTTACCTTTTACGTTCATACAAATTTAAATTAGGTTAGTTATACAAACTTTTCAAGCTTTTTTGGGTGGTTTAATCATTCCTATAACATTATATCCAGCATCTACATAATGAACTTCTCCTGTTACACCGCTTGATTGGTTGCTTAACAGGTAATTACTAGCACCGGACAAATCTTTAAAATCAATAGTTTTGCCTAATGGGCTATTTTTTTCAGCCCAACTGTATATGTATCTAGCATCCTTAATAGCTGCACCAGATAGTGTTCTCATAGGTCCTAAAGAAATACAATTAACTCTTATTTGATCTTCTCCTAAATCAACAGCTAAATATTTTACACTTGTTTCAAGCGCAGCCTTTGCCACACCCATCACATTGTAATTTGGGATTACTTTTTGGGATCCAAAATAAGATAAAGTTAATAAAGAACCGTTGGCATTAATTATATTTGAAAATTTTTGGGCTATTTCAGTAAATGAATAACAGGATACTAATAATGTGTTTAAAAAGTTACCTTTGCTCGTATTTACATATTCTCCTGACAATTCATTTTTATCTGAGAAAGCAACTGAGTGAACTATAAAATCTATTTTTCCCCAATTTTTTTTTATTTTTTCATATAGATTATGGATATCATCAGAATTTGAAACATCACATTTTAAAATATGTTCTACATTTTCCGAGGAGCACAAATTTTCAACTCTTTTTTTTAATAAATCATTTTGATAAGTCACACATAATTTGGCACCTTGATCTATTAAGCTGTCAGCTATACCCCATGCACATGAATGGTCATTCGCAACTCCAAATATAATTCCTTTTTTACCTTCAAAATCATTTTGGGTATCAATTTTTTTTTGCGCATAATTATTTTTTTCTTTATCGTTAAATTTTTTGAAAATTAGAGAAGCATTTGTTCCTCCAAAACCAAAACTGTTGCTTAACAAACTATCAAAATTACAATCTTTTTTTGTTTCTAATACAATAGGCAACCCTTCAACTTCAGAATCTAAATTTTCTATATTTGCTGATTTACAAATAAAGTTATTATTCATCATTAAAATTGAATAAATAGCTTCTTGAACACCTGTACCACCCAATGAATGTCCGGTTAAAGATTTTGTTGAACTAAAGCATGGCATGTCTTCCTTAAATAGTTCTTTCATTGCTTCAATTTCTTTGATATCTCCAATTGGTGTACTTGTTCCGTGTGTATTTATATAATCAATTTTTAAATTTAAATTATTTAATGATTGTTTCATACATCTTACAGCACCCTCACCAGATGGTTGAACCATATCGTGCCCATCTGAATTTGCACCATATCCAACAATTTCAGCATAAATTTTTGCAGATCTTTTAAGTGCATAATCCATTTCTTCCATTACTAAAACTCCTGCTCCACCAGAAATAATAAAACCGTCTCTATCCTTATCATATGCACGTGATGATTTTTCAGGATTTAAATTATATTTTGATGATAATGCTCCCATTGCATCAAACAACACTGACAAAGTTGGGTCTAATTCCTCTCCTCCTCCTGCAAAAATTATTTTTTGTTTTCCCATTTGAATAAGTTCGTAGGCATTACCTATACAATGTGCGCTTGTAGAACAAGCAGAGCTAATTGAATAATTAATTCCTTTAATTTTAAAAGTCGTAGCCAAAGTTGCTGAATTAGTACTACTCATTGCTCTAGGAACTCGAAAAGGTCCAACTTTTTTTGAGCTTTTTTCTCTTTTTAAAATTTCTGCTGCCTCGACTATATTTCTTGTAGACGGACCTCCTGATCCCATAATTATACCAGTTTCAACATTTGAAACTTGTTCTTCTGCCAAATTTGCGTCTTTTATAGCATCTTCCATAGCTATATGATTGAATGCTGCGCCGTCTCCCATAAATCTTAATACTCTTCTATCTATTTTTTCTTCTAAATTTATGTCTGGTTTGCCATGGACATGGCTTCTAAATCCTAGTTCTTTGTGTTCATTGCTAAAAGTTATTCCTGCTTTAGCATTATACAAAGAGTCTGTTACATCTTTAATGGTGTTTCCAATACATGAAACTATGCCAATACCAGTTACAACAACTCTTTTCAATTAAATACCTCAAATCTATTTTTCAGATTTAAAAAGACCGACTTTGAGATCTTTTGCAGTATAAATATTTTTTCCATCTACTGACATAATACCATCTGCAACAGCAAGGGCTAATCTTTTAATAATTACTTTTTTTATATGTAAAGTATATTTTACTTTTTTTGCAAAATTTAAGACCTCTCCTGAAAACTTAACCTCTCCAACTCCCAAAGCCCTTCCTTTTCCTGGTGCGCCAAGCCAACCTAAAAAAAACCCAACCAG
>CEUS01051516.1_pt1 | contig 22926 bp, 18 predicted proteins | sample 427031 | NCBI WGS metagenome assembly CEUS01 (sample SAMEA2622837, study PRJEB7988) | marine metagenome | biome: marine biome (ENVO:00000447); feature: marine epipelagic mixed layer (ENVO:xxxxxxxxx); material: "saline water (ENVO:00002010), including plankton (ENVO:xxxxxxxx)" | depth 140 m | reverse complement strand
AGATATTTAGAAATAAACTATTCGACGAGTGCGGCTGGTTATATAAGGATTGAGTTACAGGATGCCTCAGGTAAGACGATACCTGGTTACAGTTTGGAAGACAGTCCCTATATCATAGGTGACGAAATTTCCCGCAAGGTTGGATGGGATATTGCTGCTGTTCGTGAGCAGGATACTGACAGCGAGTCTGCATACAATGAAGGTCCTATTATTCGTGAACGCCCGAGTGATATTAGCCATTTGGCTGATGTACCAGTTAGAATTCGTTTTGTTGTCAAAGATGCCGATCTGTACTCATTAAAATTTTGTGATAGTGACGAATAAGGATTAAAAAATTTAGGAGAGATAAAATGGATGCAAATACACCCACCTCTAAAATATCGTCAGATAGTTTGTCTGGGTTGGTCAACTTTGGAGACACAGACCTCTTGGTTTCAAAATATTGTCAAGGTACTGCATTTGGTGTTCTAGGCAGATCATCAGACAATCCAGAAGGACAAAAAGTTCTAGAGTATTGTCTGGATGTAGGTGTGAATTTCTTTGATTCCTCCAACGGATACGGCTGGGGTGGATCTGAGATAACACTTGGAAAGGCTGTCAAGAATAGAAGGGCAGAAGCTATTATTTGTACCAAAATCGCTCCATATGAAATGCCAGATACGGAGGACGGGGATCCTATACCTGCAAAATACACAGCTGAATTTTTAACGAGTCAACTGGATGGAGCGCTTACCAGACTGGATACAGATTACATCGATTTATATATGCTTCATCATCCTATAAAGGACGTTCCATACGAGGATGTGGCACAAACTTTGGATTCTATGGTTAAGTCAGGCAAGATCCGCTACTGGGGAGTATCTAACAAGGATTCTAAACAGCTTTTGAAACTGATGGATGTATGCAGAGACGGCGGATACTATACCCCTGTGGGTTTGGAAAATTGCTACAATATTGCTAATACTCCTCAGGGTGACGAACTGTTTCCGGCCCTACTTCGTACAGGGTTAGGGTTTTTAACTTGCAGACCCCACCTTGGCGGTAATTTATTCCCTAAAGATGAAGATGTCAGCCCTGAGACACCTGCAGGCAAGCTTATTTCCACAATCGAGGAGGTGTCTGAAGAAATTGCAAAGCCTGTGACTCAGGTTTGTATAGCTTGGTCACTGTCCAATCCATCTATAACCTGTATATTGACCTGTTCTGAGAGTGAGGCACATGTAGATGACAATCAGGCGGGGACTACTCTCGAACTTCCTCAGGAAGCTCTAGACAGGCTTAGTTTGGCGAGTAAAACTTATACTGATCATAAACTGACCACACACGATCATCTGAATGGTCGATGGGTAAAAAAAGACGCGGAGTAAACTTTCATCGATAGCTTAGTTGCTATCAGTCGAATCTTGTCGTTCTGTTTAGTCTAGGAATACAGGCTGTGTCCATGCCATTCCGCCAGATGATGATAAGACTGTGGCCCTCACATACCCTTCATTCCCAGTAGGACAGTACGAAGGAGTCAACCCGTCACATTGCTTTAAAATTTTTCCGTCAAGACCACTGAAAGTTGTTTCATATACGAAATCGATACTCTGGTTTATCTCGATTTCCAGTCCGGTTTCTGACATCTGTAAGTCAAGAAATTCCACACCGGTAGAGGCATAGAAGTTACCTGTGGACAGAGAATCTACTATAGCTTCCTTAGTCAATTCTTCGGCTCGTACAAATACCCATCCACGGCCGGGGTTGCTCATTTCATAGCTGAAGTCGTGGTAGTTATGCGAATCGTCCGAGGCTACTCCAAAAATAGTTTTTCCAGAGGTTAGTACCTTGTCCCATATATCCGCCACACTTGGTTTCCCTGCTCCGCCAAGATTATTGGATAAGGGGTGACCGTTGAATATTTCCAACAGGCTGGCATTTTCTAACTGCTTAATTATGTTGTGATCGAATGCCCAGAAAAAATTCGGATGATTTATTGAGGCGATACCACCGGCTTCTCGGATAGCATCTACGTTAGCTTGTAAAGTGGAAAGAATATCTCCTGCATCTATTGGCTCTACCACTCGAGAGATACCTATGCCATTTATGTGTACGGGTACTGTCCCTCCCAGGATACTGGTAGTAACCTCTTCTCCTGGGATCATTATCGGTCGAGTAACATTTTCGTTGCTGGATCCATACTCCAGGAGTGTTAGGTGGTTATGGTCGCTCAGTACCAAAAAGTCATAATCATGTTCCCTGTACCACTGGGTGACAAATTCCGGATCAGAATCTCCGTCTGATTCGTTCGTGTGTGTGTGGATGTTTCCTTTGTACCACTTAGGCTCGCCCATTATTTTCCAAACCTCACATTTCGTATTGGTCTACCCTGAGGACTAGACTGGTTCTTAGACATATTACAGTATTGATACGTTAATTGATTCCTTTCGTTGCGTAAATACCGCAATATTATCGTTAATCCAGATAACGATTTGGAATTCCTATTTCCAGATGGTAGTATCCTACATATACACGATACCATCCAAAAATCCTCCTAGGTCCTAGTAGATATGATAAAAGGATTTGGCACATTTATCGTTGTCTTAATGGTTATCGCTGCAACTGTTACGGTTACCAGGTTTAGCGATGATATCGTTTCGGCCTTTACCAGCTGGACAGACTCATCCGCACAAGTCCCTGGCTTGATACCTTTCCAAGGGGTCCTAACGGATTCCTCAGGCAATCTGGTAGAAGATGATAATTATACCGTGGCCTTTGCGTTCTATTCAGTTGGTACAGGGGGGATATCCCTATGGTCGGAAACACAGGTAGTTAGTACTACTTCAGGAATATTCAGTGCACAACTTGGAAGTATAAACTCTATTACTCCATCTACCGTCGCATCAGACGAATTATGGTTAGGAATTACCGTGGAGTCTGACCCTGAAATGACTCCGAGACAAAGGGTAGGCAGTGCAGTATACGCTTTAGTTGCCGGGCAACTGGCTAATCCTAAAAACCCTGAAATAATACTTAGTCACGACGGAATTATGAAGCAGAGTATTACCTGCTCTACACCTAGAAATACCCTGGTTGTATGGGGTTCAGGTTTCGAGTCGGGCGAAAGTATAATTGTTACGGCCATCGGTGGCGGACCTGACGGAAGTGACGCAGACATACTAACTACTACAGCTGACTCTAACGGCACTTTTATGGTTCAAGGATCATCTTCAGCGTCAGCAATACCCTGCACGTCATCTGGGCTTCTTACGGTTAAAGCGAGTGGGGATAAGGGAAATGTGTCGAGTATCCCGGTTTTAATATCAGCTACTCCAACCCCTGGTCCGACCGCTACTCCTACTGTTACTCCAATTCCAGTAGCAGTGACAGTGAGCCCTACACCTATACCTAACACTACCGTAAATAGCCAGATACTAACGGAGGATACAACTTGGGGATTAACGGGTAGTCCTTACCTCGTGAAAGGTAATGTACGTGTAGATGAGGGCGTGACATTAACAATTGAGCCTGGAGTGGATCTACGTTTCAACCCAGGTGTTTACCTGGATATTTTAGGAACCATCCAAGCGGTTGGGACTCCAAGTCAGCAGATAACTTTTGAGTCTCAAGTTAACAATTATAGCTCATGGTGGGGAGGAATATGCTTTCAGGATCAGAGTACTGACTATGAGTACTCTACAACTACTCCTGTTGGAAGCATCATAAAGTATTCTATTATTGGAGTAGGAACGGAAGGTGGTCAATGTAACAATGGGTATTTGATTGGAATCGATAGTTCCTCTCCCAAGATATCCTATAGCCAAATCGCATTAGGACCTATGGCAATTGGGGTTCTAGGAGATGCCTCTCCTATTGTCACAAATAATACCTTCTTTCTTCCGAATGATCATCCCGACATTGTTAAAGGGATTCATCCAGTATATATAGACAAGTTTTTTTACAGTAATACCATTCACATACAAAATTCCGGAGACTACTCAGCTGGCGGAACCCCCGTTAAGGCACAGGTTACTAATAATGTCGGCATTGGACAAATCATTGTCAATGCAGGTGCCACTAATAGCATTGTTAAAATATCAGGCAACACTATTTTTAGTCCGCAAGGTGAGCCTGGATTGGTGATTACGTGTGGCGAAGGTTTTTATATCTCAGGAGGAGCCTCATGTGATATAGAGGTCTCTTCAAACACTATTCAGCCATTTTATAATGGTGACAATGGTACTGGGATTTGGTTGAGAGGAATCTCTGCCAAACACCCGGGAGATTTTTCGTTTACGGATAACGTTATTAAAGACTACTCCACTGGGATATCAATAAGTTATGTTTCTAAGGATGCAGAAGCAAGAGAATATTTTTCCGAGATGGCATCACAAATAGCAGCAATAATCCCCTTAATTTCAAGGACTGATTTTATAGGTGTTACATCTGCTGTCGTGCTGAATAATGTAGATAGCTCGGTTACTATTCCGGTATCTGACAGTTATTGGGGTACTACAAATCTCGAAGAAATATCTGACATGATTTATGACAATCTAGATGACTTTAACTTAGGTACGGTTCAGGTTGTTAACCCGGTTTCATCGCCTGTAAATCAGTAGGAATTATGGGACTGTTATTTACACCGATTCACTCCAGGTACATTCTAATATTGGTAATAGCACTTTACGCAGTAGCTGGGATCAGCACATATAAAGATGATGTCTTTGGATTTGGGTCTACTCTAAAATTACCGTCCTCCTCATTCTCTTCAGCTTCAGGGGCGATGTCTTCAGAAACATACGGTATGATTGCAGAGTTAGGAGCAGTAGGATTTATAGGTAGCGCTCAAAGCTCGAATTACTCAATACAGATGGGCATTTCTTCAACCCATACGAATGCCAGGCCGGGAGTAATAAACCATTTTCCTGTCGCCTATTCGCAGACCGTAAGTACTACCTCTGGGACGCCAATTACTATTACTCTTACGGGTTCTGACATAGATGGAGACACCCTTGGCTGGGGAATTGAAACGCCTGTCAATGGAGGCTCAATTTCATATAAAGCTATGTCAGAAACAACTAATACCATCGATGTGGTATTCACGCCCTCGGTAGGGTTTGTTGGTATGGCGAGCTTTGTATTTAATGCTACCGACGGATCATTAAACAGTAAGAGTGCAATAGTTAAAATTAACGTTCTTCAGGCTCCAACTCCACTGCCATCTAATGTGGTAGTTCCAGAAACGACTCCAACACCTGTACCTAACGTATGGGATGCTCCCAGCATGTCTGGCTGGGGTTTTGCAGCGCTTGTTGCTGGAATGTTTTTAACTATAGTTTTACTAGCGCGATTACTACCTGAAAATAGGCGTACCGTATAACCTCCAAGACCTATTGACTGTATGGTGTATACAAGCGGTTAGGTATGTGCTATAAACAGGTCGTTTTATGATGCGTATAGCACCAGAAAATATAATAAATGAAATTAACATCTCTTTAATATGAATGTAAAAGCCTCTAAGCATTCTGAGACGGTTGGGATAGTTACAGTGGTAGGCGCTGGTCTGATGGGACAGGGGATTGCTCTTCAGTTTGCGCTTCATGGATTCAAAGTTCATTTGCACGATACCTCTACTGAAATTCTGGATAAATCTATAGTTGCCATTTCGGATAATTTACGACTGTTGAGTGGTATGGATATGGCAGATGGCTCAGATATACCGGCCATTCTAGATAGGATAACTGCTGACGTATCCCTAGAAAAATCGTTAAATGGTTCTGATTTGGTAATTGAAGCAGTGTATGAGGACTTGGATTTAAAACGAAGTATTTTCGCTGATTTAGATGAATTGGCTCCAGTCCACACAATATTTGCCAGCAATACATCTTCTTTTATGGCCAGTCAGTTGGTGACAAATTTAACCGCTCGAGATAGGGTTCTGGTGGCTAATTGGTGGAACCCTCCGTACCTACTGCCATTAGTAGAGGTTGTGCCTGGTCCTGATACTTCACAGAATTCAACAGATATACTGTGCAAGCTTCTTAAACAAGCAGGAAAATTTCCTGTCGTATTGCAAAAAGAGTCACTGGGATTTATTGGCAATAGATTGCAGTTTGCTTTGCTGAGGGAGGCAATATCTCTAGTAGAAAGTGGTGTGGCTACTGCTGAAGATGTAGATAGAGTTGTTACGTCTAGTTTTGGTCGTCGACTGGCAGTGGCAGGACCATTTGAAGTGTTTGATATTGCGGGATGGGACACAATTTTACATATTATTGATGAACTGTTTCCACATATAGAATCATCTAAAATGTCTCCAGACACAATACGGAAAATGGTGGAAACAGGAGATTTAGGAGTTAAATCGGGTAGGGGGTTTTATACGTGGGATGAAGATACGATATCTGATCGCAGATCACAGATTTCTGAAACCTTGGCCGCTCTCGGACGTTTGGATGATGCAGTCAACAATAAGTAAATTTTGGGGTGATAGATAAGGGGGATTTCATGATAAATGCTATGCACCACACCGGATTTGTAGTTAAAGACATCGAAAAATCCGTGGCGTTTTACAGGGATGTAGTAGGTCTTCAAGTTGTAGACAGGTTTCAGCGGGTGGGAGACGCTATTGACCAGGTAGTCGGGTATCAATCTGCAAAGTTAGAGATTTGCACATTGAAGGCTGAGGGTGATCACATACTAGAGCTGATAGAGTACGTTAATCCTCCTTCTGGGCCACGGCTCACTGAGGAGCGGAGCGTACTTGGAGGTACACACCTGTGCATGCATGTAAGCGATATAGATGAGACCTTCAAAAAATTTACGTCTAACGGTGCTATTAAGATGAATCCTCCTGCCGAACTGGTAAAAGGGAGGAAGGCTTGCTATCTTCAAGATCCGGATCATAACTGGATCGAATTACTAGAACTTTCGACGTGAGGTAATAGAAATCAGTTGAAATTCTGTGTATAGGAAAGGTTGGCATATTGGAAAAAGTAGTAGTTTCTTCAATGTTATACGATGAATCTTCCCGATGCGTACAGATTTTACGGGATTACGGGTTTGATGTCAGATTACTTGGTAACCAGGAATTTTCTGATGGATTTTCTACCGAAGAGGAATCAATTAATCTTTTACAGGGTGTGTCAGCTGTTGTAGCAGCTGGTGAAAGATACACTGAGAATGTATTTTCCTCCCTCCCGGATCTTAAAGTCGTAGCCAGGCTAGGCGTCGGTTTTGATAGGGTTGATACGGAAGCTGCTACTAAATATGGGGTAGCAGTTACGATCACACCAAATGCCAATCACGAGTCAGTTGCTGAACATTCCATGACCTTGATGCTTGCTGTAGCTAGGCGAGTGCTGAAACTAGATAGAGCTGTGCGTGAACGTAATTGGATTAGGGAAGCTGGATTGCCTGTTCGAGGTTCTACGTTGGGTATAGTTGGTTTAGGCAGAATTGGTAGAAGTTTGGCCTTAAGGGCCATCGGAATGCGGATGAATGTAGTAGCGACCGAACCTATGCCTGATAGAGAGTTTGTTGATAGGCAAGGTATTAAATTGTTAGAACTGGACGATCTTCTTGGTGTCTCGGATTTCGTAAGTTTAAATTTGCCACTTAGTGAAAAAACTACAGGGCTAATTGATGCAGGTAAGATAGCAAAGTTTAAAAAAGGTGCAGTGTTGGTAAATTCGTCTAGAGGCGGAATTGTGGTTGAGTCAGAGTTGGCTCAGGCTTTGAAGTCTGGTCATATAAGCGGCGCTGGCCTTGACGTTTTTGAGAATGAATTGACAGATAAGGAAAATCCTTTATTTGACCTTGATAACGTCGTTTTGTCACCTCATGTGGCGGGTAATGATACTCTTGCAATCCAAAATATGAGTATAGATGCGGCGCAGTACATCATTGATCTTCATGAAGGTAAATGGCCCTATGAAGCTGTAATTAACGGTGATGTTAGGACTCAATGGCGGTGGTAGTAGGTTTTTAAAAATTTCAGAATTTTGGCCTAAGTGTTTAACTGGCGATGTTTGGTTGCGGGATGAATAGTTGAACACTCCTATTCAGTAGGATATTATTCGGTGTGGATAATATCCTACTGAACGGGCTAATTGATATCAGGTATGGAGAGGAGACTTTGGTATGTCGAAATCAGATCTTCTTCTAATGTCACATCTTATGAGGCGCGCCGGTTTTGGTGCGACCAGATCAGAGTTAGAGGAACTAGTTTCACGTGATTACAGTGAAGTTGTTGAAGAACTCCTTCATCCTGAAAAGGCACCTTTGGAAGACGAGGATTTGCTTGACAGGTATTGTGTTGGGGAAGCCATAGGTGATTGGTCCGGCAAGTGGATTCATAGGATGGTTAATGGAAAACGGCCTTTGTCAGAAAAGATCGGTCTTTTCTGGCATCAGGTGTTTGCCACTGGGTGGTTTAAAAGTGAACATCACCCAACCATGTTTAATCAGATTGAAACTTTCAAATCGGTGGGACTCTCTAACCTTAAGACGATACTGATGGAGTTGTCTAAGGACCCAGCGATGATTTTCTGGTTAGATAATTGTGAAAATCATTCGAATGCTCCGAACGAGAATTACGGCCGTGAGCTACTTGAGTTATTTTCTATGGGAGTCGGGAATTACACCGAAGATGATATTAAGATGGCTGCCCGTGCGTTCACGGGGTGGACTTTCTCGCAACCCCCGCCTCTTTATCCGTATGGTAACTATGCTTCTGATTTTCAGTATCTTCCAGATGACCATGATGATAGTGAAAAAACTTTTTTGGGTGAGACAGGAAAGTTTAACGGCGAAGATATAATCGACATAATTGTTGAGCAACCGGCTACAGCTAGGTTCATATCTCGTCACCTATATAACTTCTTTGTAGCTGATGAACCGCAAGTACCAGCCTGGTCAATAGAGCCTCCGCGTGACCCGTCAGCAATAGACATTTTGTCTAACGCTTATTTTGAATCTGGTGGAGAGATACGATCGGTATTGAGAGCTATGTTTAACGCAGATTTCTTCAAGGAGGCTGTTTCGGATCGAGTGAAATCTCCAGTGGAACTCATCGCTAGTACCGTAAAGCTAGTCGGTTCTCATCCGAATCCCTCCTACCATCTATCCAGTCTATCAGCAGCAAGTGGTGCAATGGGTCAAACTTTACTGAATCCGCCGACGGTTGAAGGATGGCATACAGGTAAAGAGTGGATTGATGGAGGGGCTTTAACAGAACGGGTAAATTTCGCAGTCAATGAAGTCTCAAATATTGATAGTCCTGGGGTATCAGATTTTGTATCTAGGATAAGGGGTGAAGGTGACAAGGTATCTCCGGAACAATTTGTGGATAAAAGTTTAGACTTAGTAGGTCCTTTTAAGGTGACCTCGGAGACTCATCAGGCACTCATGGAGTTCGCTGAGTCTGGAGGAGACTTGAGTTTCGATACTGATGAAGACAATGATATAAGTGATGGCAGGATAGTCAGGATGCTTCAATTGATAGTTGCATCAAGGGAATTTCAATTCGCATAGAGTAACTATAGGAGAGGTGAAATAGGTTATGTCAGAAAATTCAAAGCCGCCAGTATTGGTCGTTCTTCAACTATCTGGCGGAAACGATTTCATGAACACTCTGGTTCCGTATAATAACCCCCATTACTATGACGCGCGGAAGACGATTGTGATTCCTGAGGAAGATGTCCTGCCAATTAATGACACACTGGGATTCAATCCAAATTTAGCTTCATTTAAAGAGTTGTATGAAGATGGAGATCTTGCCGTTGTTCAAGGTATTGGATATCCAAATTCCAGTAGATCCCATTTCCGAGCTATGGATATCTGGCACACATGTGAACCAGATATAGTGGCGACTGAAGGATGGGTCGGGAAAGCGATCAGAGAGCTAGATCCAGCCAAGAATAATGTTCTCACCGGTGTGAATTTTGGACGAGGTCTGCCTAGGGCTATGGCAGCCCCTGGTGTGCCTGTTACATCTGTAAACGACCTCGATAACTATGGTCTTCTTACAGGTATTGATTCGAAAGATGACCGCGAGGCTGCATTAGATATATTTAAGAGCATGTACGGACCGGCCATGGGGTCGGGTCCAGTAATGGATTATTTAGCACAGACTGGGGAAGACGTTCTGCGTGGATCAGACCAGCTTAAAACTGTGCCTGCAAATTACCACTCGGACGTCGAGTATGGGAATAGCGCTATCGCTGGAAGCCTCAGGGATGTTGCCCGTGTACACCTTGCTGATTTAGGAACTAGAATTTTCTACACTTCTCAGGGTGGCTATGATAACCACGCCACTCAGATGCCTGATCACCCCAAGTTGTTACAAGATCTGTCGCGTGCAGTTATGGATTTTTTCCAAGATATTAGGGACGCTGGGAGATCTGAAGAAGTAATAATGCTGATATTTACTGAGTTTGGCAGGAGGATGAGGGATAACGGAAGTGGAACTGATCATGGATCTGGAGGAGGAGCGTTCATAATAGGGGATAGGGTTAATGGCGGTTTGTATTCTGAGTACCCATCCATTGATCCGGCAGATTGGTTATATGGAGAAGACCTAAAGCATACAATCGACTTCAGAGGGATTTATGGGACTGTATTAGAGCAGTGGTTAGGGGTTGAAGCGGCTCCTGTAGTAGGCGGTAGTTTTGAGCAGATAACGCCTTTTTCTAATTAATTATTGAATCAGTATATTACGTGCAATTGTAGAGGGACAATATGACTAGACCGGCAGGACTATTGAGGGCTGGATATCCGTATGTTAGGACATACGGCATGAGACGCATTACAAATTTTCCGTCGGATTTGGCTATTGGATCTTCTGGCTCTTTATACATACTGTGTAGGGGTGTTGATGCGATGGTTCGGATCCTGTCTAATGATGATGAGGATATGGGATACATTGGGAGTTTTGGTAAAGGAGAAGGGCAGCTAACTGGTCCTGTGTCCATACAAATGGATGATAACGAGAATATATATATATCAGATGAAGTATTACACAGGATTACGATACTAGATACAGATGGATCTTACGTAAATTCGTGGGGTGAGCACGGTAGTGATAAGGGGCAATTTGATAGGCCATCCGGGATTGCACTAGATAGTAATGGCCATGTTTATGTTTCTGATGCTTTTAACCATCGTGTACAGCAATATACTAAGGATGGTAAGTTCATAAATAGCTGGGGAGTAGAAGGTTCTGGTGAAGGTCAGTTTAATTATCCATGGGGTGTAGCAGTGGATGACGAGGGAGATGTATATGTGTCTGATTGGCGTAATGACCGGATCCAAAAATTTACGAACGATGGAGAATTCATTTTTGAATTTGGAGGTTCTGGGAAAGGGCCTGGTGAATTGCATAGGCCGGCAGGTGTAGAAGTAGATGTAGATGGTGATATATACGTTGCCGATGCAGGGAATGATAGGATTCAGCTTTTCAATGCAGACGGACGGTACGTAGAGAGATTTTTTGGAGATGCAACGCTGTCGAAACAGGGTCTGGATTACTTAGTTAACAATGCTGTGCCACTTCGTCTAAGAGACATGGCAGATTTAGAACCTCAAAAACGATTCAAGAGCCCTAAAGCAGTCAGATTTGATGACAAGACTGGCTGCATGTACGTAGCTGACACGGAATCTTACAGGGTTCAGTCTTACCGTAAGGATGTAGTTAGATTGAATGAAGACCAGATAGCTCCATCAATGAGAAATCCTACATTAGCTACGACCTAGTACTAGACTATATTTTGTGAGAATTAGTATCTGATAATACAGTAATTACTATGTAGTTAATTCTCGTCCAGTATTTTCTTAGATATAATTTCTCGCATCATCTCTGATGTGCCTGCAGCTATAGTCCAGAGTCTATAGTCTCTAGAGAAGCGTTCAACAGGTGTCTCTCTCATATACCCATAACCACCATGGAATTGAACTGCTTCATATGCGACTCGGTTAGCTGCTTCAGTTGAGAATAGTTTAGCCATTGACACTTCTTTTATACAGTCTTTTCCTAACGATAGTTTTGAAGCAGCACTGTAGTTTAACTGGCGAGCTGCCTCAAGCTCGGTTGCTAAGTTTGCGACTCTATGTCTTAGAGATTGTCGCTTAGAAAGTACATCTCCAAATGTCTCACGTTGATTCAAATATCGAACGCTGTCATTGAGGGCTTGACTTGCTGCTGATACGCTTAGTATTGCCGAGAGCAGTCGTTCTCTTTGGAGTCCAGCAGCTAGTTGATAGAAGCCTTTGTTTTCTTCTCCTATTAGATTGTCTGAAGTAACTCTAACGTCTTGAAATACTAGCTCTGCTGTATCAGATGACCACATTCCTGTTTTATCTAATTTGCGACTTACAGTGAGTCCTGGAGTTCCTTTTTCTACTATGAATTGGGATAATTGTTTGTGAATAGGTCCTGTGTTATTAGTTCTTGCTGATACGAAATATAAGTCTCCATATACGCCGTTAGTAATAAATGTTTTAGTTCCATTAATTAGCCAACCTGAGTCATCTTTTTGGGCTGTTGTTTGGTAAGCTGCCATGTCTGATCCGACATTTGGCTCCGTTATTGCCAATGCACACACTTTGGTACCTTGGACTATATCTGGAATAAACCTTTTCTTCTGTTGAGTGGTTCCTAAATTTGATAGCCAGGGTGATGACATATCTGTGTGTACCACTACACTGAATGCTACGCCTCCCGCTCGGCACATTGCCATTTCCTCAGCCAATACTATGGACATCCATAGGTCTGCACCAGATCCACCATATTCTGTGTCGAACTCTATTCCGAGAAATCCCAATTCACCCATTTGTCTAAATAGGTTTCTTGGTATCTCACCATTAGTTTCCCACTCGTCTACATTAGGAACTATTTCTTCCTGTACAAACCTTCGAATATTTTGTCGAAAAAGCTCATGTTCTTCTCTGAAAAAATCCATTATTTATCCGTTCTTGCGAAAATAATTTAAGTCTGAAAGTTTATTGATGACAAGTTTCATTTGGATTTGTTATCAATTCTCCTAAGCTCAGATCTTCGTATTTTCCCGCTTATAGTTTTAGGTAGATCTGATAGAAATTCTATTTCTCTCGGGTATTTATACGGGGCCGTCACTCGCTTGACGTGTTCTTGGAGTTCCACTACCAGTTCTTGAGATTCTTTGTTTGTAGATGCCAGTACAACGAAAGCTTTTACTATGGATCCACGAAGCACATCATCTTTGCCAATTACCGCGGCTTCAGCAACGGCTGGATGTTCAACGAGTGCTGATTCAACTTCAAACGGCCCTATACGATAAGACGAACTGATTATAACGTCATCTGCTCTTCCCACAAACCAAAAATATCCATCTTCGTCTTGGCTACAAAGATCTCCAGTGAAGTACCAGTCTCCTCTAAATGAAGTAGCATTAGCTTCGTTATTTTCCCAGTATCCAGGAAATAATCCGACTGGTCTTTGTGGATTCGTTCTGACTGCCAATTCCCCCTCTGTACCTGGTGGTAGTTCAATTCCATCTTCGTCAACTATGGCCATGTAGAATCCTGGTGCTGTTACACCCATGGAGGCTGGTTTGTGTTTCATTCCAGGAAATGTAGCTGCCAATAACACAGTTTCTGTTTGTCCGTACCCCTCCCATATATGATGGCCTGTGCCATCCTGCCATGATTCAATTACTTCAGGATTGACAGCTTCCCCAGCACCAACACAATGCCTAAGTGCTTTCGGATTATATTTATGCAGGTTGTCTTGGACGAGCATTCGGTACGCTGTAGGTGGTGCGAAGAAAGTACTTATCGGGTATTTCTCGAACATACGCATGGTAGATTCTGGATCAAATCTTCCTCTCTGGTCCCAGATGAATATGGCAGATCCCATGTTCCAGGGTGCGAATAGTGCTGTCCACGCGGCCTGTGCCCAACCAGTATCAGATAGTGTCCAGTGTAGGTCAGATGGATTGTTGTCTAACCAGAATTTGCCAGTTATTACATGCCCTATAGGATATGAAGAATGAGTGTTCATAACCATTTTGGGGAACCCTGTGGTACCAGAAGTGAAATACAATACCAAAGGATCAGATGAAAGATTTTGTGGGTTTTCGAGGTTTGGTGACGCAGATGTCAGTAAATTTTCATATTCGAACGGACTTGTGGTTTTACCTATAACTACGATGTGCCTAAGTGAAGGGCAACGGCTACGTACAGATTCTATCTTGTCCAGATTGTCTGCATCAACTATAGCTATAGAGCTTTCAGAAACATTGATTCGGTACTCTATATCTTTTGGTGTGAGTAGAGTTGTGCCAGGTACGGGAACTGTCAGTGACCTCATGCATCCCAAGAATATTTCCCACCATTCCACGAGCCGAGGCAGCATAACAAAAATTTTGTCACCTGGTTTCGCTCCAAGTCCAGTTAGCATGTTGGCTACTTTACGTGAACGCTTTCCAAATTCACTAAAAGTTACTTCTCTTGACTCGCCGTTATCAGAAACCCAGACCATAGCAATCTTATTGGGGTCATCACCCCACTTGTCGAATACTTCATATGCCCAGTTGTATCTTTCTGGAACATTCAATTGAAAGTCTCGGTATGTCTTTTTGTAATCCCCAATTTGGTAGTAAGAATTCATTTATAAGAACCTCTATAGTGGGCGGCTAGCTCAGGATATATTTACCAATTCTGACAATATTGAACTGCGATGTTGGTCTAGTTTTGGAGCTATTGCGATCGGAGCAACTATTGAAGATGAGACCTTAAAAGGCTGCGATAAATATTTATTAATACCTAATTCTACGAATGAACCTCTATCTTTGAAATGTGGAGAATCAAAGACTTCAGATAATTTTGTGACTCGGGCTGCAGGAACATCAGCTTTGATTAGAAGGGTTTCCCACTCTTTTGCTGATTTTGACTGAAACACGGTAACTAAAAGTTCACGTATATATTTGGCTTTCTTCAATCGATCTTCGAATATAAGATCGGACACATGAGATATATCTGCAGATTGGCAGAAATTTTTCCAGAAGTGATTTTCGTGCACTATGCCTAGACTTACCCATTCGCCGTCTGCGCACTGAAAAACTCCATAATGGGGTATGTAGGTTACATTCGGACTTCTGTCACTATCATCTGTTCCTATGCGACCAATTTCAAGTCCTAACAGAGATAGAGCGGAGTCAGTCATAGATAAATCTAAGTAAGTACCAACACCTGAATCTTTAAGGCTCACTATTCCTGACAGTATTGCTATTGTTGCATACAGCCCCGAAGCTAGGTCTGATACTAGTATTGGTGGTGCATTGGGTATTGATCCAGTCATTGATTGGACATCTATATAACCTGATTTTGACAGATAGTCTATGTCATGTCCTGGTCTGCTTTTCCATGGTCCGTCCTGTCCAAACCCAGAAATAGAGCAATATACCAATCGTGGATTATATGAGGAAAGTGTATCGTAGTCGGCTTTTAGACGTTTTGATACACCAGGTCTAGATCCTTCTATAATTATGTCTGATTTACCGGTTAGTTTGGATAACGTGGAGTGTCCTTCGTTGGTTTTCAAATCTAACTCTATACTTTGTTTACCACGGTTAAGTGACTCGAACATTCCCGGGCTATGTCTCAGAGGGTCACCACCAGGTGGTTCTATCTTAATGACTTTGGCTCCGAGGTCGCTAAGTATCATCGAACAGAATGGACCAGGAACGTTTGTTGTGAGGTCTAAGACCGTGAGGCGCTTTAGTAATTTTGTATCAGTCATATAAAGTCTTTTTTTATTATTGGTTAATCACATCATCTATACTACGCTTAGTTTCGTCAGAGAGTTTTTGAGCAGATGACACCGTTAGTATACCTACCAGAGTAGCAGTAGTTATACCACATATTAACAAGGTTGTTGTGGCTCCTATACCTTCAGTCATAGTTCCCATCATTAATCCACCAATTGCGCTGGATCCCCAACTTAATTGGTGGATACTCATGACCCTTCCTCTAAACTTATCGGACACCAGGCTTTGGACAAGAGTATTATTAATGGTTCCAAACACTACGCTTAATCCACCAATTAATCCGATTGCAGCAATGGATCCTGGGAACCAACTTATTTGAGAAAATACAGCGAGACAGAGGCCAAATCCTATACCAGTAGATATCTGAGTTGGGATAGAGTTTTTTACATTACCAAAATATGCAAGCATCACCATACCCAATAAACCTCCGATTCCGGAACTAAGCTGCAGATTTAAAAAGTATTGGACATTACCTTTAGCAATTATTGGTAAAAGTGTTCCAAATGAGGATCCGAATATCCCTGTTGTTATCCCAGTTAGTATAAGAATCAATATTGGTTTATTTTCAAATATGTAGCGTAGTCCATTCAGCAAGTCTTCTATGGGTCGTATATTTCCTTTTATATAGACCTGTTTGATGGGTTTCATACGGAGCAACATGAAGACTGTTCCGATGTATGATGCCCCCACCAAAAAAAATAGACCTTCAATACCGAATATTCCTATTATTGGTCCGGATATGGAAGGTCCAATAACATTAGCTCCACCCATTAAGAATGAGTACATGACTATGGCATTTAAAAGGTGCTTTGCAGGTACTAAATTAGGTACTATAGCCTGTCTGCTAGGTATGTCGAATGCTACAAGAATCCCATATGTCGTAGATAAAAATATGAGGTGCCAGGGTTGTATCAAGTCATAATGAATTATTACCGCTGTGATCAGTGCTAAAACGGCAAATGTTGCACGACTATAAGTTACAAGTTTTAGGCGGTTGATCCTGTCTGCTAATACGCCCCCCCACATAGATAACAGAAGCATCGGCCCTGAACTAGATAAGGTAAGTAGTCCCAGCATAAATCCAGATCCAGTCATGCTATGCATAAGCCATAGGTGCCCAGCTAAAAGAGCCCATATTCCAATATTTGAAAATGCGGCTCCTATCCAAAATAGGCGGTATTCTCTGTATTTCAGGGAGGTAAACATGCCTTATACATGATATGACAATTATGAATAAATGGCAGATTATAGATCCTTAACATATATTACTAATATTACAACTTGATTGGGTTAGCTGAAGTACCTTATTGCACTGATTGACCCTAGATATGACTCAGTGTTACACTCTGCGCTGTTTCGTCGGGCTTTCAGCTTGGTGTGTTCGCGTTATTCTGTGACGATTTTATTGCAGTATATGTACATGCCACTTGCAGTAAAATTCTAGATAGGAGATTAAATATCTTATGGCCTATAGGCTTGCTGTAGACGTTGGTGGTACATTTACGGATCTGGCGTTATATAATACTGATACAGGTACCATTGAATTTGGTAAAACCCCTTCCACGCCAACCAACCAGGCAATAGGTGTTACAAATGGAATTAATGATCTCGTAAAACAGTATAAATTCCAGGCAAAATCTATCAATTACCTGATTCACGGCACTACAGTTGCGACCAATGTTTTACTTCAGCGTTCTGGCGCACGTACAGCTCTTATAGTCACTAAGGGGTTTAGGGATGTACTGCAGATAGCTAGACAAGACAGACCTCATTTATACGACTGGCGTGAGCGTCGTCTACCTCCTTTAGTTCCTCGCAATCTAAGATTTGAAGTAGATGAACGTGTGAGATATACGGGTGAAATCTTAACTCCCCTAGATAAAGATGATGTTCGTTCGGTGATTGCTGAGCTTAGAGGCATGGATGTAGAGGCAGTGGCGGTATGTTTGTTACATTCTTACGCTAATCCTGAACACGAAAAATTTATTGGTGATGCACTGAATGATGGGCTACCTGGTATTCCAATATCTCTGTCACACGAAGTCTTACCTGAATTTAAAGAGTACGAACGGATGAGTACGACAACAATTAATGCTTATGTCTCCCCCAGTATGGGTCTCTACTTAGATGGTCTTCGCAAGAGAGTTTCTGAAATGGGTGTTTCATCCGAGGTATACCTCATGCAATCGAATGGAGGCACAACTTCAGCTCAAGTTGCTATTGATAAACCAATTCACACGATTCTTTCTGGTCCGGCTGCTGGTGTCATAGGAAGTGTTGCGTTGTCTAATGCGGCAGGGGAATTAAATACCATTTCAGTTGACATGGGCGGTACTAGCTTCGATGTCTGTCTGTCGTATCAGGGTGAAGTACGGCGTTCCAAGGAGAGCGAGATAGATAATTTGCCCATAAAGGTTCCAATGGTTGATATACATACCCTTGGTGCCGGCGGTGGAAGTATAGCCTGGGTGGATCCTGGTGGGGCACTTAGAGTTGGACCTCAGAGTGCTGGAGCAGACCCTGGCCCCGCCGCATACGGTAAGGGAGGTAAGGAAGCTACCGTAACTGATGCAAATTTGGTTCTTGGAAGATTGAACTCGGACAGTTTCTTAGGTGGTCGTATGGCTCTTGATATCGCTCTCGCAAAAGATGCAATCATGTCAAAGATAGCGGATCCTCTCAGTTTAAGTTTGTATGAGGCCGCAGAAGGCATTGTACGAGTGGTTAATGCGAGTATGATGAAAGGCATAAGAGTTGTTTCTGTAGCTAAAGGTTATGACCCCAGAGAGTTTAGCTTAATTGCGTTTGGAGGAGCTGGTCCTCTTCATGCTGGTGAACTTGCTACAGAACTTGATATGCCTAAAGTACTGGTTCCTCTAGCTCCGGGAGTGACTTCGGCAGTTGGTTTATTGATGGCAGATTTAAGACATGATTATGTCAGAACCGTTTTGAAAGGTGGAGACAGTGTAACTACGGGTGAATTAAATTCTTTGTTTTATGATATGGAGAATGACGCGATTTCTCAGATGAAGGGTGAAGGTTTTGGTTCAGGAGAGATTACCCTATTGAGAGTTGCAGACATAAGGTATGTTGGACAAGGATACGAATTTGAAATTCCAGTAGGTAATGACAAAATAGGAAGCGATCAACTCAAGGATATTTTTGAAAGATTCCATGATGCTCATAAAGGGTTATACGGTTATTCAAATCCTGAAAATCCAGTGGAGATTGTAAATATCAGGTTGGTGGCACTGGCAGAAACGTCAAGACCTGATTTAAGTCCAAAACGAATAGAGAATGCAACAGATCCTTCTAAAGCCGTTGTTGATCAGCGACCAGTGGTGTTCAGTGGAGATGCTGTTTCAACAGGAATATACGATAGAACTCGATTGGCGCCTGGTGATCTTATAAATGGACCGGCAGTTATAGAGCAGTTAGATTCCACAACCGTAGTATGGCCGCATCAGACTGCCCGGGTTGATGAGTACTCAAATCTTATATTGGAGGCAATCTGAAGTGAAAACTAAAGCGGTAGATCCCGTTACATTAGAGGTGATGAGAAATGCCTTCTATTCAATAGCAGATGAAATGATTGCTGCTTTAATAAGAGCAAGTTACTCTACCAATATAAAAGATCGAAGGGATACTTCGTGTGCTATATACACTGGTACGGGTGAAGTAGTAGTAGTTGCTCAAAGTGAAATTGGCACACCATTACATCTGGGGACCATGCATTCGGCAGTATTGTCAGCTATGGAGGTTTACCCATTTGATAAGTTGGAGCCTGGTGATGCAATTGCTTACAATTCCCCATATCCAGCTGGTCCGGGTCATCTTAACGATCTTTGTCTTATATCGCCAATTTTCTATAAAGGTGACCTAATAGCGATTACAGCTAATCAGGCTCATCATGTGGACATGGGTGGGTTTGCGCCTGGATCAATGCCATTTGGTGTGCGGGAAATATATCAGGAAGGACTTCAGATACCTCCTGTCAAACTTTTTAGAAATGGAGAGATTGATCCTGAATTATGGGCAATAATTGCTGAAAATGTTAGACCAAGAGTTGAAGTTAGAGGAGACCTGTTAGCCCAGTTTGCAGCGAATACTGTTGGTTCAAGAAGGTTGGGTGAAATAGCTGATAAATATGGCATGGAAACGGTCAGTATGTACTTGGACGAGATGCTTAATTATTCTGAGCGCCGAATGCGTGCAGCCTTGGCATCGATTCCAAAGGGGAAATACTATTATGAAGATGTAATGGAAGGGGATGGTGTAACTGAAGATTTTTATACTATACGGGTAACGGTGGAAGCTAATGGAGAAACAGTTAAGGCAGATTTTACTGAGAGTGATGATGCATGCCTTGGTCCCTTAAATTGTCGTTGGCCATCAGTAGCAGCTAGTGTGTATTACGTCTTGAAAGGAGCACTTGACCCTGAACTTCCGCCAAATGCTGGTGCTTACAGGCCAGTAGAAGTTGAGGTACGTAAAGGGAGTTTATTATCTGCTGAATATCCTCAAGCCGTTTGTAACGCCAATATAGTAACTACTCAACGAATTGTAGATGCTCTCCTAGGAGCGTTATCCCAGGCGATTCCGGATAAAGTGCAAGCAGCCTCTTCCGGGACTATGAATTTACTGAATATTGGTGGTGTAGACCCACGCAGTGGCACGTATTACAACTATATAGAGACCTACGCTGGAGGCCAGGGTGCTAATCCTGATGATGATGGAATGGATGCCGTACAAAATCATATGACTAATACTCGCAATGCTCCAGTGGAATCTATAGAAACTGCCTATCCATTAATAGTAGAAGCATATGAACTCATTCCGCACTCAGAAGGGCCTGGTAGAAATAGAGGCGGAGTTGGTCTCAGGCGAAAGGTTAAAGTTGAAGCAGATGAGGTTCAAATAACACTCAGTTCTGATAGAGCAAAAATTCAGCCATGGGGTCTTTTTGGTGGGTCGCCTGCCGCTACTTCTAGCTGCACTATAATTTCTCCCGACGGTAAGTCTGAACGTCTAAGGTCTAAAGTTACCACTAGGGTGGAAAAAGATCACGTCATAGTTAACGAGACATCAGGAGGTGGAGGGTGGGGTCCATCTAATGAGCGTGACCCTGAACTGATTAGGCGGGATGTTGTAGCCGGTTTGGTATCTATTCAGAGAGCCAAAGACGATTATTCAGTTGTTATTGAGGGTAGTACTTTCGATATTAATTGGGGAGAAACAGAGCGTTTACGCGGAGGCCATTAATGTTTGGATGGAAGTCGCTATCATTTTCCCTGATGATTAGCGGGCTTTTTACACTCTCTTGTGGATCCGGGGATGTACTGTTTTCTGAATCCCACCCTTCATGGTCTAGTGATGGCCAGAATATATCCTTTTCCTCCAGAGGAGACATATATGTTTCAGGAATAGATATGTTCGATTCGATAAATATAACAAACAGCGAAGATTCAGATTTTGAACCAGTTTGGGCTCCCAATGGATCATTGATTGCCTATCAAACACACGGCCAGTATGGTCCTGAAATAAATTTAATAAGTCAGGATGGTCTTACGAAAACTAATCTGTCGAGTATTCCGGCTGAATATTATGGTTTAGTTTGGTCTCCAAGCAGTGACATGCTGGCTTTTTCTTCTGATAGGGCAGGTTGGAAATCTGAATTAGCTCAAGGTGCCTTGGGAGCAATGGAGATATATGTCAGTTTCATCGATGGAAAAGGTGATATCCAATTGACCTTTGATAATGCAATAGCTACAAACCCAACTTGGTCTCCTGACGGTTCCAGGGTGGCTTTTCAATCTAATAAGGACGGAGATTTTGAGATATACCAGATATCTATTGATGGAACAGGGTTAAAACAACTTACAGATAATACATGGCCGGATCTATCTCCTTCGTGGTCACCCGATGGTAGTCAGATAGCTTTTGTTTCTAGTAGACCTAAGACTGACTTCCAGACAGATGTCACTACGGGATTGGACCTGTATTTGATGCAAGAAGATGGTACACGTCAGTTTGCTATTACTAATGTTCCTTACATAAATTTCACAAATCCATCTTGGTCACCCGATAGTAAATTTCTGGTATTTGACGGTCGATACTCTACGGGGGTTTTTGACCAGCATGGTATAGGAATGAAAGGGATTAACGAAATATATGTTATGGGAATGTATGACCAGTATGAGTATTGGCGTGTTACAGAAAATAAAACTAACAATCCTGACTTGCACGGTGGTCCTGTTTGGGCACCTGATAGTAAGACTATAGCTTTTCATTCAGGCAAATCAGGGATCACTCAGATAAATACGGCTCAAATTATCGGTGAACAGTATGAGATATGCAAAATTTATGAAGAAGAAACATGCCGTTGAAAAAGGATTAGAAAACATGCTTATATTTGATGGTGATTACCCGATGGCATTTGGAGGATATTTCTTAGGGAGGGATCTAACACTTCCTATAGATAAAGTTAGAAAGTCAAAAACCTTTCCAGGGTTTAGGAGTTCGGTAGATTCTACGGCTTGGAATGCTGAGGATACTATGGCTTCTCTTCCTGAAATGCGACGTGCTGGAATTGCGGGTGCACTGGTCAAGATTGTCGCATGTATATATAGAGATGATCCTATACCTCATGGAGATGTAGTGAATAGAGATCACGCATATGTTTCAGGTAAGGCTCAGCTAAATTATTACCGTATCTTGGAAGCTCGAGGTGAAATGAAATCATTGCAAACTAATATCGAATTCGCAGACCATTTTGCAGTGTGGCAGAATTCCAGCGATTATTCTACTCTTCCGGTCGGGTTTGTTTTGGGGCTAGAGGGAGCTGACCCAATACATTGGCCCGGGCAGGTTCATGAATGGTGGGAAGATGGAGTTAGAGTAATCAGTTTGTCTCATTACGGATTGAGCAATTACTCTCATGGGACCGGTACAGGAACGGAAGGAGGTCTTACGCCGGATGGATTCAAGCTACTCAGGGAAATGGAATCCGCGGGCATGATACTTGATGTCACTCACACCTCAGACGAATCAGTCCGTCAAGAACTCGAAGTTTTTAATGGACCGGTGCTGGCCAGCCACCAGAATGCACGGGTAATTTCTCCAGGAGAACGGCAAATGCCTGACG
>CEUS01056149.1_pt1 | contig 22943 bp, 16 predicted proteins | sample 427031 | NCBI WGS metagenome assembly CEUS01 (sample SAMEA2622837, study PRJEB7988) | marine metagenome | biome: marine biome (ENVO:00000447); feature: marine epipelagic mixed layer (ENVO:xxxxxxxxx); material: "saline water (ENVO:00002010), including plankton (ENVO:xxxxxxxx)" | depth 140 m | reverse complement strand
CACTGGTAGTCGATGAGGGAACACTTTTTGTAGAGGAGTTTGCCCGGAGTTCTGGCATCGTAGACCTCAGGGACCCCTTGCTCTATGCAGACGGCCTCACTGTGGATACAACGGTATTTGTATCGCAGCCACTGATCGCTGGACTTCGTAATCCCTTCCTTGACAATCTGCGTGTCGATATTGGGATGGCGGTTCCTAGGAATATGTGGCTGCGTTCTAACGACATGAATGTAGAGATGGGTGGCGAACTTCTTGTACGCTATGATCGGCGCGAGGGTGACCTCGTACTTATAGGTGAATTACAGGCACTGCGGGGTTCTTACCTTGTACTTGGGCGAACCTTTGAGGTGGACGGCGGGACCGTCGGATTTGCAGGGCAACCTGGAGTTAATCCTGAGCTGGACATACAGGCTAGCAGTCGAGTCCGCAGGAGGCTAAGGGATCCGCTTGAGGTTGGGGCGACTGTGCAGGGCACCCTAGTGCAACCTTTGGTTACGCTTTCTACAGAGGAGGCTGGGCTGGCTCAGTCTGATCTCATTTCATATTTGTTGTTTGGCCGCGCGAGCAGTGAGCTAGGTGGAGATCCCACCGGCGGCGGAGCTGGCATTGGTCAAGATTTGGGCGCCGGAGTTGGAACGTACGTAGCTGGTGCTTTAGCCAATCAAGTTGGAGCCGCGCTAGCTCAGGATATCGGTGTCGACTACCTGGCCATTTCACAAGCGGGCTCGCTTGGAGACCCGGACTTTGCGCGAGATGCGCAGCTGGAAGTAGGAAGCTATTTAGGAGAGGATGTCTTCGTTGTCCTTGTTCTCAGCACCCCTACCCAGCGCGGCACTACCAACGAAGAAAGAGTGAATCCTGTGCGTGGTGTGCGGGTAGAAGTGGCGGTAACGGAAGACTGGTACGTGGAAGGGTTCATTGAAGACCGATTCCTACGTAGTGGTACGGCAGGCCTGGGGGTGGCTGGGTTAGATGGAGACCAAGTCGTTGGCCTCTTTATCTTCAGTGAATGGGGTTACGGGGCAGGACAGTAACTGCTTACATAATCGAAGAACCTTAGGAGACATATAGATGCAGATGGCGAAGGTATTTGCCCTTATGACAGGGCTCACAGTCTTACTAGTTGGCTTTGGTTCATATTTTGGTGGTTCTAACGGAGCAGTCCTTTTTCTGATCATCGCGGGCGCGATGAACTTTGGGATGTACTGGTATAGCGACCGTGCAGTGCTGCGCATGTACCGTGCTAAGATACTTGGGCCGCAGGATGCTCCAGACCTATACAAGATGGTCGAGCGACTTAGTGAGCGCGCGAATGTTCCAGTGCCTACGTTGGCTCTAGCACCATCTGAGCAACCGAATGCGTTTGCAACGGGGAGAAATCCAGCCAATGCTGTTGTGTGTGTCACGGCAGGGATCGTAAAGATGCTCCCCCCTCGCGAGCTTGAGGGTGTCGTCGCACATGAATTGGCCCATATCAAACACCGACATATGCTTGTCGGGACTGTTGCTGCGACGATCGCGGGTGCTATAGCGATGTTAGCAAGCATTGCCCGCTGGGGTATGTTGCTGGGTGGATATGGTGGCCGCGATAATCGAGGAGAGAATCCCTTAGTTATGATTTTGATGCTGATTGTCGCGCCAATAGCGGCTGTAATCGTCCAAATGGCTATAAGCCGTCAAAATGAGTTCCAGGCTGATGCGACGGCTGCCCGGATCACTGGGGACCCTGGGGGGCTGGCGAGTGCGCTGCGCCATATCGAAGCGTATGCGAAGCAGATCCCGATGGCAGTTAATCCAGCTGCTGCCCAGTTGGCCATCGTGAATCCGCTATCAGGGCCACGGCGTCCACCGTTATCAGGTCTGTTTAGTACGCACCCTCCTACTGAGGAGCGCGTTGCTCGGCTTTCCCAGCTTCAGATCTAGCCTTAGAGATTTCGGGGCCTGGGTTTCTTCCGAGGGCGGACAAACTCGATCGGATTGGGTTTGCCCGACCAGTTAGAATTGCTGGCTATGTCTTGAGCTACCTCTTGTTTCTATGACGCCGGATACGCATTCAGCCGACGAGAAGCTCGTCGTGCGTGGTGCCCGAGAGCATAATCTTAAGGACATCGACGTTGAGCTTCCTAGAGAGCGCCTGGTAGTGATCACTGGCCTTTCAGGTTCAGGGAAATCGTCTTTGGCCTTTGATACGATTTATGCCGAAGGCCAGAGGCGATATGTAGAGTCTCTTTCAGCCTATGCGCGGCAGTTTCTCGGACTCATGGAAAAGCCCGAGGTAGATGCTATAGAGGGGCTATCTCCAGCAATATCGATCGAACAGAAAACCGTAAGTCGAAATTCAAGATCTACCGTAGGTACGGTTACTGAAGTCTATGATTATCTTCGCCTTTTATGGGCTCGGGTGGGCACACCTCACTGTCCTGAGTGCGAAGAGCCAGTAATCCGGCAGTCTGCGACACAGATTGTCGATCAAATCATGACGATCGGTGAAGGCACGAGAGTAGAGTTACTTGCCTCGCTTGTCCGAGGTCGAAAGGGTGAGTTTCGGGAGCTATTTGAGAAGGCCCGAAAGGAAGGATTTGTCAGGATCCGGGTCAACGGCGAGACCTACGATCTCTCAGAACCTCCGATACTGAGCCGATATGAGAATCACGACATTGCCGTGATCGTCGACCGACTGGTCCTGAATCACGAAGACCGGGAACGGCTGGCTGACTCAGTCGAGATCGCTTTACGAACTGGTGATGGTGTGCTTGAGGTTTTAGAGCATCGTAAACGAAAAGAGCCAAGCCAGCACGTGTTCAGTGAAAGATATGCCTGTTCTAATTGTGGCACGTCGCTTCCTGAGCTCGAGCCCAGACAGTTTTCGTTTAATTCCCCCTATGGAGCCTGTGAAGAATGTGGGGGCCTAGGAACCCGCAAGGACGTTAATCCCGCACTACTCACTGCAGATGCGAGCCTGTCGATTCTTGAAGGTGTGATTCTGCCTTGGGGCAGTCCTTCAGGTAACTTGAGACACTCTGTCATTCCAGGTTTGGCTGAGGCCTATCAGTTCGACCCCAATACTCCGTGGGGTGAGTTGCCTGAAGATGTAAGGTTGGGAATTCTACACGGATCTGGCTCTATGAAGCTCAGGTTTCCGTATAAGTCAGGGTCAGGGAAATTTGACGGGCACTATGAAGACCGCTGGGAGGGAGTTCAGGTCAGCGTTGAGCGTCGCTATCAAGAGACTGCTTCAGATTCGGTTAGAAATCAGCTCGACGATTACATGTCCACTGTTTCTTGCACGATTTGTGAGGGCACCCGACTCAAGTCTAGTTCGAGGGCTGTAACAATCGGAGGGTTATCACTCGGAGACGTCGTTGAAATGTCGATCTCCGAGGTCGCATCTTTCTTCGAAGCTTTGCCTGTCCAGTCGGTGAATGCTAAGAGCGGGCGCCATTCATCGAGCGAACATCCTCTCCCTTCTGAGATCGCAAGCCCTATCCTGAAGGAAGTAACAGACCGTCTTTACTTCCTTCAAGATGTGGGACTTGAGTATCTAACGCTTGGGCGCTCAGCCGGGACATTGTCTGGAGGCGAGACTCAGAGGATCCGTCTAGCTACGCAGATTGGGAGCCGACTCGTGGGAGTGCTGTATATTCTGGACGAGCCCTCGATTGGCCTACACTATCGTGACAATAGCCGCCTTCTGGATACGCTTAAGCGGCTGCGTGATTTAGGAAACACAGTGGTGGTTGTCGAGCACGATGAGGATGCAATTCGCGTTGCTGACTACCTAGTGGACCTTGGCCCTGGGGCAGGGAGAAATGGCGGAGAAGTAATTGCTAGCGGTTCGTTGGACGCTCTTCTGGCTGAGGAAAGATCCCTGACAGGAGCATATCTCAGGGGTGACAGAAAAATTCCTGTGCCAGACAAGCGGCGCGAGGTCGACCCTGGGCGAGCCATTACAGTTCGGGGTGCTCAGGGCCACAACCTCAGAAAGCTCGATGTAAGTTTCCCACTTGGGGCTTTTTTATGTGTTACGGGTGTGAGCGGATCGGGTAAGTCCACTCTGGTTAATGAGACACTCTATTACGCGTTAGCCCGACAATTTTATCGGAGCAAGGTTGTGCCGGCGCCGCACGATGGTATCGACGGGCTAGAACTTATTGATAAGGTGATTGATGTGGATCAGTCACCCATTGGCAGGACACCCCGCTCCAACCCTGCTACTTACACGGGCCTCTTCACTCCAATTCGTGACCTTTTCTCTAGTCTGCCAGAATCCCAGATGCGCGGTTATGGCCCAGGTCGCTTTTCCTTCAATGTGAAGGGGGGGCGGTGTGAGTCATGCCGTGGTGATGGGCTCGTAAAGATCGAGATGCACTTCCTACCCGACGTCTATGTTTCGTGTGATGCTTGCCGCGGACGCCGCTACAACCGCGAGACACTCGACGTCTACTACAAGGGTATGAATATAGCGGACGTTCTGGAGATGACTGTCGAGGATGCCCGTGACTTCTTCGACGCTGTGCCAGCTATCAAACGCAAGCTAGATACGCTCCATGATGTAGGGCTTGGCTACATCCATTTGGGTCAGTCTGCAACGACACTTTCAGGTGGTGAGGCGCAACGTGTCAAGCTCGCGACGGAACTGTCGAAACGAGCTACCGGGAACACTATGTATATTCTCGATGAGCCAACCACAGGCCTCCATTTTGAAGATGTGCGACTACTCCTTGAAGTCCTCCATCGACTTGTAGACCGAGGAAACACGGTTGTGGTAATCGAACACAATCTCCACGTGGTGAAGACGGCGGACTGGGTGATAGATCTCGGGCCTGAAGGAGGGGCGGGGGGAGGAAATATCCTTGTGGAAGGCACTCCCGAAACGGTTGCTATGTCACACGACTCTTATACAGGCATACATCTCTCGGACGTCCTCAATTGCTAGTTTCTCCGGTGCAGCGTGATTGTGGACGACTTACCTTTAGTTTGAAGGTCTGCATGGAGTCGATTGAGCTTGCCGTGTTCACGTATATGGAACAGATCCGCTCGCTGGCTGAGGTAGATGTCGAGGCCTTTGTCACTGTGTTGGAGGACTAAAGAAATGGGCATATTTTCAAAGTTGGTCCGGGTCATCAAATCGAATGTCAACGACCTAATCTCTCGGTCTGAGAACCCGGAGAAGATGCTGAACCAGATTATCTTGGATATGCGGGACCAGCTGGCTCAGGCCAAACGCGAGGTGGCGGCCGCCATTGCGGATGAGCGTAAGCTCAAGTCCCAGGCAGAAGATGAGGTTAAGCAAGCGCGCGACTGGCAGGGCAGAGCTATGCTTGCAGTCAAGGAAACTCGTGATGACCTGGCCAAGCAGGCTTTACTTCGGCAGAAGGAGCATACCGAGCGGGCCCAGGCGCTTCGCGGGACATGGGAGGCACAAGCTGCTGAAACTGAGAAACTTAAGGAGTCCCTCCGTCAGCTTAATGACAAAATCGAAGAGGCAAAGCGAAAGAGGAATCTGCTCATTGCCAAGCAGAAGAGGGCCCATGCCCAACAGCGTATCCAGGAGACTATGTCGGGTCTCTCAGATAAGTCGGCGTTCGAGGCCTTCAATCGGATGGCTGAAAAGGTTGAGGAGGAGGAGAGGAGGGGCATCGCACAGGCTGAGGTGACGGAAGCTATTACCGGGGATACGCTCGAGTCCGAGTTCCTAAAGCTTGAAGCAGGTGGGGAAGATGCAGATATGGAAGGCCACTTGCGTACTCTCAAGGCTGAGCTGGGTCTCCTTCCGGTGCCTGAGGGTATCGGCGACGTGAAGCAGCTAGAGGCCGGGGAAGGCCTCACCGAGGTTGGTGATGCAGAAGTTCAGAATGGACAGGTAGAGGAGATACCAGAGGCTGAGCTGATCTCTGAGTTCGAGCAGCTGGAGGAGAATCAAGGAGAGTCGTGACGAGGGGGGAGAGGGTATGAGTATCGTCTACCTAAACGGCGAGTTCATGCCTAAGGGCGAGGCGAGTATCTCGGTCGATGATAGGGGCTTCTTGCTTTCTGATGGAGTGTATGAGGTGACTCCGTTCTACGGGGGTGTGGGGTTCTGCTTGGATCGTCACCTTGTGCGGCTAGAGCGCAGCCTCCGAGAACTCGGGATCCTTTTTGACACCGAAGGCCTCACCGAGGTGCACCATCGCCTTGTGGCTGAGAACCGGCTCGAAAATGAAATTCGTGCGCTGGTCTATCTCCAGGTCACTAGGGGTGTTGCGCCAAGGACGCACTATTTCCCGGTGGAGCCGGTGCGGCCCACGGTCTATGCATTCGCTAAGCCCTGGGAGCGTCCTCCAGAAGATGAGTGGAGTCAAGGTTTCACAGCGATCACCGTGCCCGATGAGCGTTGGCTCCGTGTTGACATCAAAACCATCTCGCTGCTAGCTAACGCTCTTGCCTTCCAGGCGGCTCGTGATGCCGGAGCAGACGATGCTTTGCTAGTTCGAAACGGGGTAGCAATTGAGGGGGCACACCAGAATTTTTTCGCCGTTTTTGATGGCACCCTAGTCACGCACCCTGAGTCGAATCTGATACTCCCTGGGATCACTCGTAACGTAGTCCTGGAGCTAGCCGGAGAGTGTGGAATACGTGTGGAGCAGCGTCCTATCTGCGTTGGGGAGTTGTTCGATGCTGACGAGTTGTTCTTTACGGGTACAACTGGAGAAGTGAGACCGTGTGTTCAGGTGGACGGAGAGTCGATTGGAAGCGGTCTGCCTGGCAATGTTACAGTTGCGCTGTCTCAGGCATTTCTGAACCTAGTTCAGGAGACTAAGGAGGGGGTAGCAGCGGTCGGCTAATCAGGGATGTGTTCGGATGTAAGGTCCTCTTCAACGGTAGAGGAGATACGGAGTCCGCAAAGTTTCGAAAGAGCGCACACTAAGGTCCCACACCGCTGTCAGCGCATCCAAATCCAGCCCTTGTTCTACACCTAACCGGATCTGGTCGGTGCCAGCCAGCCTGTCGAAGTGAGCTGTCGACCAGGACCAATGTTCACCGGAGGCTCGGTAGACCTCAACCAACAACGCAATGGCTGCTCGGGGAGCGTCGAATGTAGACGTCTCAACTTCGAACCGCACCCCGTAAACTTCTTCACCGTTGAATTTGCCATCGCCTGGACCCGAAGGTGTGAAGGTCGCCGGCTCAAAGCGGACACCCTCAAAGTTGTAAGCGTTCATTGTTTCCGAGAGTGCTATGCCGTCTAGCCAGGGCGCACCCACCCACTGAAACGCTCTGTCTGTGCCACGGCCGACTGAGAGTGGGGTCCCTTCGAACAAACAAGTGCCTGGATAAACCAGTGCACTTTCGAGTGACGGCATATTGGGTGAAGGAGCTACCCAAGTAAGGGCTGTGTCATCGAAAGTTTCGCTGCGCGACCATCCTTCGAGTGGCACGACACGCACTTCAGCATCAATTCCAAACTCACCTACGTAAAGTAGAGCTAATTCGCCCGGAGTCATCCCATGTCTCATCGGCACTGGATACATGCCGACAAATGTGCTGAAGCCAGGGTTGAGAGTGTTTCCTTGAACTATATCGCCCCGGATTGGATTAGGCCGGTCAAGCACTAAGAAATCGAGCCCCTGTTCACCCGCAGCTTCCATTGCTAGGGCCATAGTTGATACGTACGTGTAGTATCTAGCTCCCACATCTTGCATATCGAAGAGAAGGATATCGAGGTTTGTGAGCATCTCCGGGGTTGGCTTGCGGACCGCTCCATACAGAGAATAGATGGGGAGACCGGTCGGCTGGTCGATTTCGGTGGAGATTAAAGCACCCGCCTCAGCTTCTCCTCGGATACCGTGCTCCGGTGCGTATAGTGCGATGAGGTTAATGTCGGGGTGCTCGAAAAGGAGATCGATGTTCGAGCGTCCTTGGCTGTCGATTCCAGTGTGGTTGGTTACCAGGCCTACCCGTTTCCCAGCCACGAGATGAATCGAGTCAGATAAAAGTACCTCGACTCCTGGCCGTGCCCTTGTCTGCGTCAATTCTGCATGAATAACATTTTCGTTGAGACGACATGCGGATGTGGCGAGCACCGAGGCGAGAACGATACTGAATTGAGAAACCGTCAGTCCCGTCTTAGGGATATTAGTCAGTGCCCGGAAGGTGGCCGCTAGTCGTGCGGGTGCGCACGTTATACGTGACATGCCGCAAGCTTCGGTGCCAAATTGGTTACCGTCAACGAAGTTGCCCAACATACCGGGAAATTGTTAAGCATGGCGCGCCTCATTAATTCTCTCTCTAAACCAATGGCCTTTGTAATTGGCTCAAGCCTAATGTGTAGTATCGCGGTCGCGTGTAGTACTCCTGCCCCGACCCCGGTCCTGCCGCCACCACTGCCGGAGCCCCTCGCGCAGACCGAAGAGCTGGCAACTGCGGTGATCGTAGAAGAAGCTACTGATGCGAGGCTTGCTACAGTGTCCGATGATGAAATGTCGACTGACTCTCGAGTCGATCAACTTTCATGGTCGGAGCACACGCTCAATCAGCTAACTCTCCGTGAGAAGGCTGGCCAACTTATCATGCCGTGGGTGCTGGGAGACTTCGCCCCAGAGGGCTCAGCCAGCCACGAGCGGATTGCCGAGTATGTTGAAGCGCAGGGGGTCGGTGGTGTGATCATGTCCGTGGGGACTCCCACCGACATAGCCGCGAAGCTCAATGACCTGCAGCGCCATGCGAGGGTGCCTCTGCTAGTCGCCGCAGATCTAGAGACTGGGGCCGGCTTCAGAATGCGCGGAGCCGTGCACCTCCCTGGCAGGGTCGACTTGGGAGGCGCAACAGATTTCCCACCACTTATGGCCGTCGGTGCTACCGGGGACACGAGTCTTGCCTATGAAATGGGTAGGGTTACCGCGATTGAAGCGAGAGCGATTGGTGTTCACGTCCCGTTTGCTCCGGTGTTGGATGTGAATAACAACCCCGATAACCCGATTATCAACGTGAGATCGTTTGGGGCGGATCCACAGGAAGTCTCGCGGATGGGTATAGCGTTCATGCAGGGAATCCAGGATCACGGTGCCATCGCTACCGGTAAGCACTTTCCTGGTCATGGAGATACTGACACCGATTCCCATCAAGCCCTCCCTGTGATAAGACACGATCGCATTAGGATGGACTCGGTAGAGCTTCGCCCATTCCAAGAGGCAGTTGATGCTGGCATCAGCGGTATTATGACTGCGCATATTTCGGTCTCCTCGCTAAATGGAGGCTTGCTCGAGCCTTCCACGCTCTCTCCGGAGGTCCTTACAACCCTATTGCGTGAAGAGATGGGGTTTGGCGGGCTTGTTTTCACCGATGCTATGGACATGAGTGCGATAGCTCGCACTTACCCTGCTGGAGAGGCAACTGTGCGGGCGATTGAGGCGGGCGCGGACGTCATTCTAATGCCACCCAATGTCGGACAAGCGATTGATGGCATCGTGGAAGCAGTCAATTCTGAGAGAATCAGTGAGGAACGAATTAACAAGTCCGTCATGCGCATACTTGAGGCTAAGGAGAACCTCAAGCTCGACTTAGACCGTTTTGTGGCAATTGACAGTCTGGGGAGCTTGGTGGGAATACCGGCCCACACTTCGGTGGCTGACGTGATTGCTGAAAGATCAATCACTCTCCTCAAGAATGACCGAGATCTACTGCCATTGCTTGGCACCCGTTCTGCAGCTGTGATGTCTGTGACTTTCAGGCGAGAGTCAGACCTCCTAGCAGGCCGCTACTTCAACGCTGCGCTTCGACAAACCTACCGGCGCCTATCCACTGTTACTCTGAATGCGGACTCCGATGATTCAGAGTACGCTTCAGTTCTGCGACGGGCTGGCCGCCAGGCCCTCGTGGTTGTAGGGACTTATTCTTCTTACGCAGGGGTTGTTGACGGGCAGGACGACGTATCTGAGTTCATCAACCAGCTTGGTCGTCTAGGGGTGCCTCATATTGTCGTGTCGTTCGGTAACCCTTATCTGATCTCCGGCTTCCCAGATACGCAGGCTTACATGCTCGCTTGGAGTGGCTCCGAGGCTAGCCAAAGGGCTGCAGCTCGTGCGCTTTTTGGAGGTTTTCCTATCACTGGCCAGGCGCCGACTAGCATCCCTCCGCTCTTCGAGATTGGTCACGGCATGAGGATTCCCGTGCGAGTTCAGACTAACAGTGCTCGCTAAAGTGCGATTACCCTGGGCCGGGGTGTTCCTTTTCGGGATTATATCCTGCGGGGGAACCTTCCAGCCGCCGGTCCAGTCGTCCTTGCCATCGACGATTCTCGACGGCAGTGCACGGGCCTGGGTAGATCACACACTCGCCAGTCTTTCGGACGAGGCCCTGGCGGGTCAATTGATCATCCAGTGGATTCCTGGTGGCTACGCAGCTGAGTCCAGTGCGGCTTTTGCAGTGCTGGAGGAGTGGGTCGTCGAGAAGGGGATCGGAGGGGTGTCGCCATCGATCGGTTCACCGCATGCGTACGCAGCCAAACTGAACGCGCTTCAAGAACGAGCCAAAGTTCCTCTGCTTGTTACCTCTGATTTCGAGAACGGCGGGCCGGGTATGCGCCTGAGTGGAACGTATGCACTCCCTTCGATGCTTCCTCAGGGCGGGGGTACTGACTTCCCTCCCACGATGGCGTTTGGAGCAATCGACGACATTCGTTTCTCCTATGAGTACGGACGGATTACTGCGATAGAAGCACGGGCAAGCGGCGTACACGTTCTTTTCGCGCCAGTGCTAGACGTAAACTCGAATCCGGAAAATCCGGTCATTGCAACACGCTCTTTCGGAGCTGATCCAGAGCGTGTTGCGGAGCTTGGGGCAGCGTTCATCCGGGGTGCGAAATCCGGCGGAGCGTTCACGACTGGAAAACATTTCCCAGGGCACGGTGATACCGGCACAGACTCTCACTTGGGATTGGCCGTTGTCGAAGCCGACCGCCAACGTCTTGATCAACTCGAACTCGTACCTTTCGCGCGGGCTATTGAGGAGCGGGTGGATGCCATCATGACGGCGCACGTAGAAGTACCCCAAGTGCTAGGAATCGGAGCGCCTCCAGCCACCCTTTCTCCCGAGTTCTTGACTGGCCTGCTTCGGGATGAACTCGGCTTTGAGGGCCTGCTGTTCACGGACGCTCTGACTATGCGTGCGATCACTGATATGTATGGTGCTGGAGAGGCTGTTGTCAGGGCAGTTGAAGCCGGAGCCGATGTGATTCTCTCTCCTGCAGATGTGAGAGAGGCGATTGTTGCGGTCCTTGAGGCGATGGACAATGGTCGGCTTTCGCGTGCTCGTCTGGAACAGTCCGCGCGCAGGATCCTAGAGCTCAAGGCAAGGTTAGGACTCCATGTAGAGCGACTTGTGGAGCTTGACCAAGTGACAAAAGTCGTAGGTTCTGCCGAGCATAAGGCCTTTGCGGACTCAGCTGCCTCTCGTTCGATCACGTTAGTTCGTGATCGGGATAGTCTACTTCCTCTCTCTCCTTTGATAGAGGGTACCACGGTTCACGTGCGCTATGCTCCAGCAGATATGCTCTGGGCGAGCCGGGGATTCTCTCAAGGCCTCCGAGAACGAGTATCTGACCTTACTGAATTGATTTTTGATGAGCGCAGTGAACTCGGGGACTATCTGAAGGCGGGTGATGTACTGGAAGGAGCGGCTCGGGTAATTATCACGGCCTACGTATCGGCGTCTTCGGGATCCGGGGAACAGGTTCTTCCAGAGCAGTTCCGCGTCCTCATCTCAAGGTATGCGGATTCAAGCCACACTGTGCTCACCTCTTTCGGAAATCCGTACCTATTATCTGCTCTGCCGGGTATGGGTACGTACCTGCTTGCGTGGGGGAATCGCGAGGTATCTCAACGAGCAGCGCTTCGTGCGCTCTTTGGTGAGGAGGGCATTTCCGGAAGACTGCCAATTCCGCTTCCGCCCTTTCACGATCTGGGCAACGGTTTGGACCGGATTAAGGTGGCCGAGCGATTGGCATCGGTGAACGTTGAAGATCCCTTGCAGGCAGCAGGGATCCTGGATTGGAGAGATGCGAGCGGTGGGAGTGAGTCGCAGCAGAGGCTAGTAGACCCAGGCGAGGTGGGTATGTCCCCCGAGGGGCTCGGCCGCGTGAACTCGATCATCGAAGCAGCTATCGCAGACTCAGCAGCGTCGGCAGTTGCACTAGCGATTGGGCGCTACGGAAAACTGGTCTCTCTCCGGGGATTTGGAGAGCTGGCCTACGGAAGTGGGCGGGAAGTCGTGCCCACTTCCATCTTTGACCTAGCATCAGTTTCGAAGGTCGTAGGCACGACGACTGCAGCTATGATGCTGGTTGCTGAGGGCACCCTGGACCTGGATGCTCCGGTGGTTAACTATCTCCCATGGTGGGCACGGGGAGATGACGATAAGCGTGACGTCACCGTTCGGCAGCTGCTTCTGCACCGCGCCGGTCTAGCACCTTTCCGGCAATGGTTCTTCGAACTTGAAGGTGTCTCTGCTTATCAAGCTGCCGCTGCAGACGAGCCTCTCGAAGCGGAGCCAGGTGCAGCAACCGTCTATTCGGATATCGGTGTTATGACGCTTGCTTGGGTGGTTGAGGAACTGGCAGGTCAGCGGCTTGATCGGTTCCTGCAAGAGCGCCTGTTCGGGCCGCTCGGCATGCGTGAAACAGGATATCTGCCTGAGTCCTCACTGCTGTCTAGGATTGCCGCAACTGAATTGGACACCGTGTGGCGGGATCAACTCGTATGGGGCCGAGTCCACGACGAGAATGCAGATGCGATGGGAGGGGTTGCCGGGCATGCTGGTCTTTTCAGTACCGCGCTCGACCTTTCTGTTTTTGCTCGTATGATGTTGAATGGAGGGGTTGGGCCCGCGTGTCTTCCCGGAGAAGAAGCTGGAGAGCCATGCCCGGTCGCTCGTCCTTCGGACGTGACTGTACTGGAGCGATCTATCCAGGAGGTTTTCACGTCCCGTTATGACGACACATCTTCACGTGCACTCGGGTGGGATACTCCCTCCGGCCAGTCATCGGCAGGTGACTATCTAACATCTCAGGCATACGGGCACACGGGCTACACTGGCACGTCCTTGTGGATTGATCCAGAGCTGGACCTATGGGTTGTGCTTCTGACCAATAGGGTCCATCCCACCCGGGAGAACCAAAAACATGTGCCGCTACGGCGTGCGGTACACGATGCTGTAGCACTAGCCATTACGGATCGCTCCATTCAGCAGCGGCAACCTTGACGGCCTTCACGACCTTCGACCTGGTCGTGCTAGTCGTATATCTAGTGGGGGTAACCGCTTGGGGAGCATGGCTCGGACGAGGCCAGACGAGTGGGACCGATTACTTTCTCGGCAGCAGATCGTTGCCATGGGTAGCCGTCATGCTCTCCGTCGTTGCGACGGAGACAAGCACCCTGACGTTCCTTAGCATCCCTGGGGTTTCATACACGGGCAGCCTCGTATTCCTTCAGCTCACTCTTGGGTACCTGGCAGGCCGGTTATTGGTATCCATCCTCCTGCTGCCAGCCTATTACAGTGGGTCTCTCACCACTGCGTATCAGTTACTAGAAGAGCGTTTTGGGCTTGGGGCTCGCCAGTTTACCTCCGCGATCTTCATGGTAACACGCCTCCTAGCTGATTCCGTCCGATTATTTGCAACAGCGATCCCTCTGGCGATTATCACTGGGTGGCCTTTTCCGACATCGATTGCTGTAATTGGATTTATGACGGTCATCTACACCTACTTTGGCGGTATCAAGGCAGTGGTGTGGGTAGACGCCGTGCAGATGGGCCTCTACCTGTTTGGCGCACTCGTCGCGATTGTGGCTGTCCAGGGCATGGTGCCCGATGGTTGGGCCAGTGTCTTGTCAAGCGCTAGCTCTGCTGGGAAGCTGCGTGTGCTCGACTTCTCTCTGAACCTGTCTACGACGTATACGGTCTGGGCGGGTGTGTTTGGTGGTGCAGTTTTCACCATGGCATCGCACGGGACCGACCAGCTGATTGTCCAGCGACTATTGACGTGTAAGGACCAACGCTCGGCTCAGAAGGCACTTGTTGGAAGCGGCGCGGTCGTGATTCTTCAATTTCTACTCTTTCTAATAGTAGGGTTGGGCCTGTGGTCATTCTACGGGGGGCGTGATTTTACACGGTCGGATGACATTTTTGCGCTCTTTATCGTTGAGCAGCTTCCTCCCGGGTTGACCGGGCTTCTTATTGCGGGGGTCTTCGCTGCTGCGATGTCCTCGCTTTCGTCTTCGATCAATTCACTCGCCTCCGCAACTGCTTATGATTACTGGGCACCAATGGTCGGTGCGCGTGACGACGAGACACGCATTCTCCAGGCGGGACGGGTTTTCACGCTCGTGTGGTCCATTCTCCTCATTTTAGGGGCCATACTTTTCATTCCACTTTCTGAAGGCACATCTGCAGTTGAGGCTGCTCTTGGGATTGCCTCTTTGGTCTATGGAGGACTTCTCGGAGCCTTTGCATTGGGTGTGTTAACAAAGCGTCCTGGGCAGCGTGATGTAATTATTGGCATCGCAGTTGGGATTACTTGCGTCACACTACTCCGAGGGGAAATGGCTTGGCCGTGGTACGCGGTGGTCGGTTCCGTCATCACCTTTGCAGTGGGCTCTTTAGGCGGACTGTTCTCAGAGCGATCCACATGACCCTCGTGATTGGCGTGGACGGCGGAGGTACGAGTGCCAAGGGTGTGATTTTAGACAGGAACGGGAAGGAGGTCGCTCGCGGTGCCTCGTCCGGGGCAGTCGTCACGCTACAGGATCCAGACTCTGCTGTTACGGCGGTGGCAAGTGCAGTTCGGTCTGCAGCCATGGCCGGAGGAGTCCAACTGCCCGTCTCGGTGCTCTGGGCAGGGTTGGCTGGGGCAGGATCTCAGATGGCCAGGCAAGTAATGGAGGATAAGCTTTCGGGCAGAGGCCTTGCTGATGTTGTGCGGGTTGGCACTGATGTCGAAGCTGCCTTCTATGACGCATTCAGGTCGGGCCCTGGAGTTTTGCTGATTGCTGGTACGGGTTCCATCGCATGGGGCCGCAACGAGGAAGGTCAGATCCATCGCGCTGGAGGTTGGGGAGAGCATTTAGGCGACGAGGGAAGCGGATTCGCGATTGGACGCGATGCGCTCAGAGCCCTTCTCCGCTTTGAGGACGGACGGGGAGGTCCGACTTCTCTCAAGGGGCCCCTGCTCGACTACCTAGGACTCGACGAGTCTAGGGATCTTGTATCTTGGATTAGCAGCGCGACTAAAGGGCAGGTGAGTGCACTAGCACCTCTTGTTATTCGAGAGGCGAGCGGCGGGGACAAGGTGGCGAAGGGAATCTTAAGCTTTGCTGTCGCTGAACTTCAGATTCACGTCGATGGAATTCTCAAACAGCTAAGCCCATGGGATGAAGATCCAGTCCTGGCATTGCATGGAGGGTTAGTGGGTTCCGGAGGTCCTCTGCGCAAACCGGTCATTCGCTCCTTGATCACGCTACGACTCAAGCTTTTCGAAGGTGAGGTAGATTCTCCCCGAGGGGCTGCGAGTCTGGCTCTTCGAACAGCTGTAAGTACCTAGGCAGGGTCATCATAGCCTTGCCGAAACGGCAGCTGATACTCTTTGCGGCAGGTCACTTTGGCAGATAAGAGGTATGGTAAGCTGTTGCAGCCGTTCATTTTGGCAGCATCTATATGCCTCGTGGTGGCACGGAGGTTGCACTCCTTAAGGGCAGTAAAATCACAACAAGGGAGGCAACGATGGCCGTTATCAAGTACCCGTTCCGGAGCCAGATGTATTCACCGTGGCGGGACATCGACGAAATACTTTCCAACCAGCTGACACGGTTTGTCGAAGATGTGCCTAACCGCCGTGAGAGAAATGGAATGTGGTCACCGCAGGTCGGTGTGACCGAGACGAACGACGAGGTCATCCTTACTGCTGAGTTACCTGGAATTAGCGAGAAGGATGTCAATATCGAGTTAGAGAAAAATGTCTTGGTGATCAGCGGTGAGAAGACCGTAGAGGGCAAGGAGGGGGAAGAGGGTGGTGACTACCACCTACTAGAGCGGGCATCTGGCTCTTTCCGAAGGTCTTTCACACTACCCCGGACTGTAGCCGGGAGTGAGGCAACCGCCACGCTGGACAATGGCGTCTTGGACATCAGGTTACCAAAGACCCCGGATGCTGCAGGCCACAGGATTAAGATCTCGAAGAAGTGAGAGACTTAGCTGCTATACGAGTCTCGACATGAAGACTCGAGGAGGACCCGAGCGTGAACTCGGGTCCTCCTCATATTATTTACCTACTTTGTATTCAAGACGGCCTGTAACTCCTCGAGCAGAGCCGGTGAGTTTGCTCCGCGTACGGGGCTGGGTCGTATTGCCAGCTCTTCCCCGCCTGGTCCGGTTACCAGGCCTCCTGCTTCACTCACTATGATGATGCCAGCAGCGAAGTCCCAGGGCATAAGGACTTCTTCCCAAAATGCATCCAAGACACCTTCTGCTAGAAAACACAGGTCGAGCGCAGCAGCTCCGGTGCGGCGCACACCCGAGGTGGCACGAAGCACACGGTCAAATTGAGTGAGATACCGAGGTAGCACACTGAGTTTCTTAAAGGGGAATCCCGTACCCACTAACGCGTCTAAAAGCGGAATTGCTGGTGAGACTCTAATCACCCTGCCACCTTTGAATGCTCCCTCCCCCCTAGAAGCCCACCAACGCTCACCCGACGACCCGGAGATGACCGCTCCAGCGACTACTTGCCCGTCGACAGCCACCGCGACCGATGAGCAATAGAATGGATGGCCGTGAAGAAAATTTGCTGTCCCATCGAGTGGGTCGACAATCCAAAGTGGGGTGCCGTCCCACGCAGTGACTTGGTCTACCACGTTCTCGGCCCCTTCTTCAGCCAGGATCTGATCCCGGGGGAATCGAGCCCTAATTACTTCCAGTGCAGCCTGTTGTGCGTCAATATCCGTCTGGGACACATAGTCCGCGCGAGCTTTTTCGGTTATAGAATTCCGCTGGATTTGGCCAGCATCCCTGCGGTGTATCTTCGCCGCTTCTTCTGCAGCCTCTATCGCCGTACGTAGTAGTAAGTTCACTGTGTTCTCAGACAGGCTGCGGAGGTTGCTGAGGTGCCGCATAATTCAAAGGGCCGCTAAGTTAGCAGTCCTATCGGACAGGACCCAACTCAATCAGCGTATGAGCAAAGCTTCGACCGGAAGAAAGCGCATCTTCAGCGGGATGCAGCCATCTGGTGAAGCCCATCTTGGCAACTACTTAGGTGCTCTAAGGCCGTGGGTGAGTCTGCAGGATGATTACGACTGCGTCTTTTGTATCGTGGATCAGCACGCCATAACTGCGGGGGGGCATCCGAGCGAGATGCCTGCGAATGTCATTGATCTCGCGGTTTCATATCTTGCGGTGGGTCTAGATCCAGAGCGCTCTATTATCTTCGTGCAGTCGGACGTACAAGAGCACACTGAGCTTGCTTGGCTCTTCAATGCGGTGAGTCCGGTCGGTGACCTTGAGCGCATGACCCAGTTCAAAGACAAATCTCAGCATTTCGAGTCGATTCCTGCAGGGATTCTCAACTACCCCATTCTTCAGGCTGCGGACATCTTGCTCTATAAGGCGGATGCTGTCCCTGTTGGAGAGGATCAAAGACAACATCTCGAGCTAACAAGGGATATCGCTCGTAAATTTAACGCCGTGTACGGTGAAACTTTTCCAGAGACCGAGGCGCTTATAGACAAGGGCGTCGGAAGAATTCTGGGGCTCGACGGTAAGGCCAAGATGAGCAAGTCATTGGGAAATACTGTGGGTGTCCTCGCCGAGCAGGACGAGGTTTGGGAGCGCGTACGCACGGCGGTCACTGATCCTCAACGTATAAAACGGTCGGATGCAGGACGTCCTCATGTATGCAACGTTTTCACGTTACATGGTCATTTCACAGACGAAGTGAAGCGAACTGAAATTGAATCGGAGTGCAGCACTGCTGAGATTGGCTGCGTCGACTGCAAGAAGACCCTTTCAGACAGCATCACGGATTCATTTAGCCCTTATCGGGAGAGAGCAACGTACTACCGCAGTAGGCCAGATGAGGTGCGGAGTGTTTTGTTGGACGGAGCAACCCGGGCGCGTGCGATTGCTGAAAAGACGATGATTGAGGTTCGAGATAAGATGGGCTTAGACTGGCAGGTTCGGTTCGACTGAATCGCATTCGTTATGGACCATGACTATTCTTTTGACATTTCCACATGTCCCTAGGCTCACGCGTAGCGTGATGCAGGAGCGTCATCAAAGTTGAACGTCGGTATTAGCAAACACCCGGACCTAAGTGGGACCTTCTTGCCGGTTACGACTCCCTTTGATCCCGTGACGGGTGATGTGGATATCGTAGCTTTCCGAGCTAATCTCCGACATTGGTTCCAGAGTCCGATCTCTGGTGTTCTCATAGCCGGCTCAACGGGAGAGGCAGCATTCCTCGATGAAGAAGAGCGTATCACTCTTCTTCAGGCTGCTTCCGACCTGGTTACGGAGAACGGGTTAGTTATTTCTGGAACGGGCTCTGAGTCTACGCGACACACTATCAGGCTCACTAAGCAGGCAGCAGCTGCCGGTGCGGACGCCGTTCTAGTTAGTCCGCCCGCCTTTTATAAGGGTGCGATGACACCAGAAGTGGTGTCTCGCCATTTCCGATCTGTTGCCGATGCCTCGCCGGTCCCGGTCCTGATCTATCAGGTGCCTTTGCGGATGAGTACCATCGACTTGCCAACGGGACTTATCGCTGAGCTATCGCAGCACCCCAACATCGTGGGGATCAAAGATTCACGTGGAAAGCTTGATTTAGTAGGTGAGCTTGTCGAGCAGACTACAGAGGACTTCCAGGTTCTCGTCGGTAGTGGAGCTCTTTTGTACGCAGCCCTAGAAACAGGTGCAGTGGGTGGAATCGTAGCAGTGGGGCTGATGGCCACGGCCGGTGCGGCTGAGATCTCAGTGGGTTTTGGGGAAGGTCGCACTACAGATATTGGTCGGATACAAGAACGGATTGCACATGTTCATCAAAAGATCGTAACAGAGATGGGTGTCCCGGGGATCAAAGCAGCGCTAGAGCTTCTTGGACTTCATGGTGGTGAGCCCCGACCTCCATTATCCACAATTCCAGAGGTGCGAATCGACGAAATTAGGAGCATTCTAGAGGCAGCAGATTTACTGACGACTGCTGGGGTGTGATAGGTTTAGGTTCCCCTGTCTGAGCCTCGTTGACACTCCCTTAGGCCATGTCTAGCTTCTCCCGAAGGATACGTCATTCAACGGGCCGTCCCCCTGGGGGCGCGGCCCGTTTTTCTATCTGGGGATGCCATGCCTGACCGAGGTGCGTGCACTGTCATAGTGGGGTGCCAGTGGGGTGATGAGGGCAAAGGGAAGATAGTGGACGTGCTTGCCGAGGACGTCGACATTGTGGCCCGGTACCAAGGGGGAGCTAACGCCGGCCACACCGTCACTATTGGAGAGAATGAGTTTATCCTGCACCAAATCCCTTCAGGCATCCTTCACCAGGGAAAACGCTGCCTCTTGGGCAATGGTGTCGTGTTGGATGTTCAACAGTTTTTTCAGGAGTATGATGCACTTCTTGAGCGAGGCATCAATCTTGAGGGGCGCGTAGGGGTTAGCCTACGGGCTCAGCTACTGCTTCCCTATCACCGTGTCCTTGACCGTGTTTCTGAGGAGCACGCTACTGAGAAGATCGGTACTACAGGCAAGGGCATCGGACCCGCATATGGGGACAAGGTGGGGCGTCGCGGAGTGCGAGTTGCTGACCTGAGTAATCCAGAACGCCTTCAGCAAAGGGTCAGTGAAGCTCAGGAGCGAGTCCAGGCACGCATCTCTCAAATTGGTGCAGGTTCAGCGCACGAGCTGGAAAAAACGATTAAGGACGCGCTTGACCTAGGTGAGCGGTTGCTGGAACTCGGGACGGACACAGGTCCAGAGATTATGGGGGCTCTTAACGAAGGTCGTAAGGTGCTACTCGAGGGTGCCCAGGGGACAGCGCTGGACTTGGACCACGGCACTTATCCCTTTGTTACTTCTTCGAACACCACGGCTGCTGCGGCAGCTACAGGTACAGGCATAGGTCCCACATCTATCGATAGCGTTATAGGGGTGGTCAAAGCGTATACTACCCGAGTGGGGGAAGGACCACTGCCAACGGCACTCAATCCAGAGATGGATGAGCACATGAGGGAGCTTGGTGGTGAGTTTGGGGCGACTACGGGCCGACCACGCCGATGCGGTTGGTTTGATTCTGTGATCACACGGTTTGCTGCTCAGGTAAACGGGCTTACAGGGCTAGCAGTGACCAAGCTCGACGTGCTAGACACCCTACCAGAGCTTCAGTTAGCTACAGCGTATCGTTTACCTGACGGAAGTGTGACAGCGACTTTCCCCGCTGACACATGGTCGCTATCAGGTATCGAACCTTTGTACGAGACTTTGCCTGGGTGGCAGGCTTCGACCGGTGAGGCACGGCGCTTAGAGGATCTTCCACCTAATGCACGGGCCTACTTGGATCGTATTGAGGAACTGACTGGTGCCCCGGTAGAGTGGGTCTCCGTCGGGACTAGGCGACGACAAATCATCCCAGTTGGGTAAGCACTAGTGAGAGGTTAGAGGGTCATTAGCTAGAGCAATCCTTATCCTCTCATGCATTAATTCTAGCCTTCCGATTATTGCAGGCCCCCTAAGCACTCATTGCAATAAAGTCGGGGATTAGGGAAAGCCTGACTGAGAAAGCAAGCGTCATGACGCGTCTCTAGCGTTCAGTGGAGACGCCAGGGAGACACATGTTCGAGGACTTATCAGAAAAGCTGGATTCTGCCCTCAAGAAGCTGCGGCAGCGAGGGGTTTTAACTGAGCCCATGGTTAGAGACGGGCTGCGTGAGGTTAGGCGAGTACTGCTCGAGGCCGACGTCAATTTCCGGGTTACGCGTGAATTTCTTGAGCGTGTTCAGGGTCGGGCCCTTGGCCAGACCGTGCTGAAGGGGGTGTCCCCCGGCCAGCAGATCGTAAAGATCGTGCATTCAGAGTTGGCTCGTTTGTTTGGAGATGAGCCTCCGACTATCACCATAGCATCGAACCGTACCAGTGTGATTCTCGTAGTGGGCTTACAGGGGTCTGGCAAGACCACTACGGTTGCAAAGTTGGCTCGGCGCTTGGGGCGGCAGGGGGGGACCCCAATGCTAGCAGCATGTGACTTACAACGGCCGGCGGCTATCGAACAGCTTCAGACGCTCGGCGCCCAAATAGGGGCGCCGGTTTTTGCCGGTGAATTTAGAGGAGATCCTGTTTCTGCCGCGGTATCGGCACGGGAAGAAGCAGTGGCTGGAGGGCATGATGTGCTGCTGGTGGACACGGCGGGAAGGATCCAGGTCGATAACAAGCTTATGGAAGAGTTGGCAAGGATTAAGGATGCCCTGCACCCGACTGAGGTCCTGCTAGTAGCAGACGCCATGACCGGTCAGGAAGCGGTCGAGATCGCAGAAGGCTTTGATGACGCTCTAGGTATAACGGGCATCGTCATGACGAAGATGGACAGCGACGCCCGAGGCGGAGCTGCTTTGTCGATCCATAGTGTGACCGGCAAGCCAATCAAGTTTCTCGGAATAGGTGAGGGCTTGGATGATCTGGATACAGCTGATCCAGAGAGGCTTGCAGGCCGCATCTTACAGATGGGTGATGTCATCAGTCTCGTCGAGAAGGCGGAAGGCGCGATTGATGAGGAAGAGCAGGCCCGTCTTCAAGACAAGGTCATGGGGAAGGGCCGCTTCACACTTGAGGATTTCCTTATTTCAATGCGTCAGATAGAGAAAATGGGCCCTCTCGAGCAGCTCATGAAGCTCATTCCCGGTGCCAAAAAGATGAAAATTCCAGCCGGCAATCTCGACCCGAAGCGCTTGAAGCATATGGAGGCAATCATCCTCTCGATGACCCCCGAAGAGCGTCGAATGCCAGATATTTTGAATGCGTCCCGACGTGTTCGGATTGCAAAGGGCAGTGGGCGTCCTGTTTCCGAGGTCAACCGCTTGCTAAAGCAATTCAAGAAGATGCAGGCCTTCCTAAAGCAGATGAGAGGTATGACGGGAGGGAGGGGCCTACCGTCCCTCCCCTTTGGTTCGTAGGACGAAAGCAGCTGTACAGTCCACTCTGCGGCTTTTATCCTTTGCCTCAGCCTGTAATGCAGTTCGGTGCTAGAGGGCCCACTTCTTATGGTGAACAGCTGACGAGATGTCCGTAAAAATTCGACTCCGGCGGATGGGCCGGAAGAAACAACCCCACTACCGGATCGTCGTGGCAGACAGTACGTCTCCTCGCGATGGTCGTTTCGTGGAAACTCTTGGGTACTACAAGCCTCTTTCCGATCCAGCACGTATCGTTTTGGACCTGGAACGTGTTGACCATTGGCTTGCTGAAGGAGCAAGCCCTTCGGGTACGGTCAAGAGTTTGATCTCTAAGGCCCGGCGGGGTGGTGACGCAAAGGTCGCAGTAGGAGATGAAGATCCGGGGGAGCGGAAGGTTAAGCGCGCCGAGGAGCTTGCGGCGCGCCGAGCTGCAGAGGAGAAGGCAGCCGCCGCTGCTGCAGAGGAGAAGGCAGCCGCCGCTGCTGCAGAGGAGAAGGCAGCCGCCGCTGAGGCAGAAGCAGAGCCAGAAGCTGAGGCAGAAGCTGAGCCAGAAGCTGAGGCAGAGGCAGAGGCAGAAGCTGAGCCAGAAGCTGAGGCAGAGCCAGAAGCTGAGCCAGAAGCTGAGCCAGAAGCTGAGGCAGAGGCTGAGGCAGAGGCTGAGGCAGAAGCTGAGCCAGAAGCTGAGGCAGAGGCAGAAGCTGAGGCAGAAGCTGAGCCAGAAGCTGAGGCAGAGGCAGAGCCAGAAGCTGAGCCAGAAGCTGAGCCAGA
>CEUS01119493.1_pt1 | contig 22959 bp, 20 predicted proteins | sample 427031 | NCBI WGS metagenome assembly CEUS01 (sample SAMEA2622837, study PRJEB7988) | marine metagenome | biome: marine biome (ENVO:00000447); feature: marine epipelagic mixed layer (ENVO:xxxxxxxxx); material: "saline water (ENVO:00002010), including plankton (ENVO:xxxxxxxx)" | depth 140 m | reverse complement strand
TCCTCTACCAGAACCCCCGCCCCTTCAGAAAAAGAATACATTCACAACCCCCCCAGCAGCTTTATTTGACTCACCAAAAGAAACACATCGGTTTGATGAACGCCTTCTAATGGAAAACGCCCGTCTCCTCCAAGAAAAATGTGCTGAATTCTCGGTTGAAGGAGCAGTCTCTCAAATCCACCCTGGCCCAGTCGTCACGACTTTTGAATTCAAACCAGAAGCCGGCGTAAAATACAGTAAAGTCACCGGACTAGCAGACGATCTCTGCCTTGCGATGGAGGCAGACTCTGTGTTCATTGAAAGAGTAGCCGGAAAATCGACTGTTGGCATTCAGATACCAAATACTGCACGTGATGAAATTTCACTGCGCGAATTGCTTGAATCAGAAGAATACCAACGATCTAAGTCTAAGTTAACCCTCGCACTCGGAAAATCCATTCACGGTGATCCCGTTGTCGCCGACCTTGCCAAGATGCCACATCTGCTCATTGCTGGCTCTACAGGAACAGGAAAATCCGTTTCTATGAACGCTATGCTCACCAGCATCCTTTACAGGGCGACACCAGATGACGTGAGGTTGATTTTAATTGATCCGAAACGGCTTGAACTTGGAATGTACGAAGAAATTCCCCATCTCTTGACGCCTGTTGTAGTGGACCCAAAACAAGCATCTAATGCCCTGAGATGGGCAGTTCATGAAATGGAACAGCGTTACAAACTCTTAGCTACTGAAGGAGTCAGAAATATCGAACAGTACAATAGAAATATCAAGATCCAGATTGACGAACAGAAATCAAAGACAACTGATGCTAAACCAGAAGGTCTACCAGAAACGATTCCTTACATCGTTCTCGCAATTGATGAACTCGCCGATCTGATGATGGTTGCAAGCAATGAAGTTGAAGAATCAATAACCAGACTTGCGCAAATGGCTCGCGCAGTAGGAATACATCTAATACTAGCAACGCAGCGGCCTTCTGTAGACGTCATCACAGGTCTTATAAAAGCTAACTTTCCATCCCGCATTGCTTTTCGTGTGTCGTCCAAGGTCGACTCAAGGACTATCCTTGACACCAACGGTGCCGAACAACTTCTGGGAAAAGGTGACATGCTGTATTTACCTCCGGCATCGTCCAGAACTACACGACTGCATGGACCCTACATCTCTGAGCAAGAAAGCGCCAGACTCGCCAGTTTCCTTCGAAAGCAGGGAAAACCTGGTTACGATGAGACCATCACAGCTGATGAGACTCGCCAGGAATCAGTCGAATTTGAGCGAGATGATCTCTATGATGAAGCAGCTCGCCTAGTTGTCAGCAGTGGCCACGCTTCCATTTCTTACCTGCAAAGGCGGCTACGCGTCGGTTTCAGTCGAGCGGCACGATTAGTTGACATGATGGAAGCAGATGGCCTCGTGTCGGCTGGAAATTCAGGAAAACAAAGAGAAGTCCTTGTAAAATCTGATTATTTTGATGAGATCGATCAACGAGACCCCTAAAAGGTTGCCAAGATTTAAAGCTTATCCGCCATTAGACCGATAAAAAGTTAGCACAATATTATTTTACGAATCATGATTATATATCTACGTCTAAGTGCGTTTTTCTTTGCTCTTGTACTACTCGTCCCAACTGTTTTTTCATCCGAAAAACGAGTTTCTGCAAGCCAAGCTTATAGGTCTGTTCTCAGCGATGAACGAGCAGCTCGCAAGGCAGGCACGCGCCCGCGTCTTAATGAGTTACGAACGCTTATCGCCTCGTACGAACAGATCTTTTATGAGAACCCTGAAAGCGAATTTATTAATCGAGCGCTCTGGCAGGCTTCCGGTCTCGCTGTCGAGGCCTACGATTGGTATCGTCAACCCCAAGATTTCAAAGCAGGACATAGAATCCTAAACGCACTCGGCGAAAACCGTGGCGCACTTTTTCATAACCGCATAAAAGAACGTCGTTCCCTTTTAAACGAATTAAACGGAACAGCACTATTGCGATACGTAGAGCGCCGTGTTCATTCAGAATCAATCCAAGTAATAATCCACTTAGACCGCGCCGTCACCTATAAAACAAAGATACTCGAAAAACCAAATCGTCTCTATTTCGATCTGATCAAGACCGATACCGTTGCGAAGTTCAGAAACACAAAAATAGACTTTAAAACCTCTCACAAGGATGTTTACTCAATCCGACTCGGTAGCCACCCTAATCGCACGACTCGTGTCGTAATAGACACCCGGTCCCCTGAGAAATGTAAAATTTCTACTGAAAAGGACCCTAATCGACTCATTGCTAAATGCTCCGTGCCTCCGCATCCGAAGACCGTGGCGCCAAAACACTTCCTCGTTGACAAGCTACCCTTCCCCGAGGACCTGTCTGTCGCACGTCAACTTGGTCTGAAAATTTCACGAATTGTGTTGGACCCTGGCCATGGTGGCCGCGACCCAGGCGCACAGGCATCAGGGTTAGACGAAGCCTCAGTTGTCCTTAAGATAGCCAAGCGTTTAAAAAAACTCATCACAGATAGGACTGACATCGAAGTCGTAATGACGCGAGAGGACAACCGTTTCCTATCCCTCGGCGAACGCACACAGCTCGCCAACGATGTCAATGCTGACCTCTTCTTATCTATACACGCCAATGCAAATAGAAACTCAACAGTAAGAGGCCTCGAAACCTATTTCCTCAATTTCACGACTGACCCTATTGCCGAGGAGCTTGCGGCTCGTGAAAACAGTTCGGGAAATGAAACCATGAGGGATCTCGACAGTCTTCTTCAAACCATCGCGACCAACAGCAAGGTCAATGAATCTCAATATTTAGCATCTATTATTCAAAAATCTCTTGTAAAAGGAATTCAATCAGTCGACCCACACGTTCCAGACCTCGGAGTCAAACAAGCGCCGTTTAGAGTTCTTATTGGAGCGAGAATGCCTAGTATTCTTGCAGAGCTTCTATTTCTGACAAACAAGAAGGACGCACAGTTACTTTCCGACAAAGAATATCTTGATCATGTCGCTGAATCTTTGTTCTCTGGAATCATGCATTACCAACACTCTCTCTCATCAGAATTACTTTTAGCGGAGGGAAACTAGGTCTTATTCTTTCGCGTTGAGCCCCAAGAGACCCCGGTTCCAATCTTTCGATGTTTTGGAATCTTCACGTTTTGCAAGCCAAATCATTAATCCACCAAAGAGCCCACCCAAGACCAAGCCACATACCGCGACAGCGCCTACTACCGCGAACGACCCAAATAAGACATCTAGAACGGTAGTCTGCTCAGTCGTTTTCTCAACCACCTCGTACACAGATGGAGTCAAAGGTTGTTCTACTATCTGATTCCGGGAAAGTCCCATTCAGCTAGTCATCCCTTTCCAAGTTCTACTAGAGTTCGAACCATAACTCCGGTCGCCCCCTTAACTCTTCTAGGCGAATCAGAATCAGACCATGCAGTCCCTGCTATATCTATATGAGCCCAATGGACATCGGGAGGCTCACAGCGATCCAGCAAATCACCAAAACCCGGATCATCTTCTACGAAACGCTGCAGAAAAGACGCTGCCGTTGAGGCCCCTCCATCGCGCCCAGCACTATTTGCAATGTCGGCAATTTCTGAACGCAATTGATCCCGATATTCGCTATACACAGGAAGATCCCAGAGCCGCTCATTCGCCTTCCGAGACGCACTTTTAATTTGATTAATAAACTCCTTCGAATTTCCAAACAATCCACTCGCATGTCGTCCTAAAGCAACCAGGCATGCCCCAGTGAGAGTCGCAATATCCACTATCCGAGTAGCCCCAAGACCTCGAGCGTGCCAAATTGCATCGCCAAGAATTAGCCTGCCTTCTGCATCTGTATTCATTATCTCGACGGTCACTCCACTCGCACCCGTCAAAACATCCCCCGGTTTAATAGCCTTCCCGCCTGGCATGTTTTCTGCGGCCGGTACGAGACCAACAACACGTTTTTTTACACCTAATGCAGCGATTGCCTTCATTGCACCAATCACGGCCGCTCCACCGGCCATATCGCGTTTCATCTCGTCCATCCCAGTAGAAGGCTTAATTGATATACCGCCACTGTCAAAGGTCACTCCTTTTCCGACCAAGGCAAGAAGATCTCCTTCTTCCTCCAGACCTTCCGGTTCATAATGCATCACCATCAAACAACATGGCTCTACGCTCCCTCTTGACACCCCTAGTAAGAGCCCCATATTCAGTTCATTAAGTTTCTTTTCACCAAGAATCTCTATTTTCACTTTAGATCCGTCAAAAATTCGAACCGTTTCTTCAGCGAACAATTTTGGGGTAAGCAAATTACCTGGAGTATTAGCTAACTGCCTTGCAATACTGACTGACGAAGCAACAATTACACCTTCCTTTATTTCCTCTTCATACGAATCGGCAGTCTCACAGACAATAAGAAAATGCACCAAATTGTCTATTTCGTTGCTGAAGTCTCTTTTTAAACGACGATCTTCGAACCATCCATCAAGAGCACCCTCCACCAACGTTCTTCGTAGAGGGAGATCCTTCGTAAAACAGGATTCCTCTTCAAATAAAAGAAAAGCTATTTTTTTTAGCCGCTTCTTGGCTGCCAACCGCCCTGCAATCGATGCTCCAGCATGAAGCCGCTCGCTCAAACCAGCGTCTAATCTCCCAACGCCGATCACGCAAATCCTCTTAGGCTTCCAGTCACTATTGGAAACATTAAAGAAAAATGGATCTTGCCCGTTTAAGTCGAGTTCGCCTGACTTTTCCGCCTCAATGAGTATCCCGCCCGACACCTCATCTAATCGTGGAAGAAGTTCCTTGCCTCTTTCAGAAGCAACGAAAAGAACTAATAAATCACACTCCACTTTAGATGCTGACTTATGGCATTCACTTACTTCAGGTTGTTTACTCTCCGTATGCATCCACACATTATAGCGAGGCTTTAAAAAAAATTTTTACGATAAGGTCACGAGCCAGCCAGAACGTCTTATGAGATAATTAATGAAAACAAATATGCGCAATATTGCCCTGATCTTTTTTTGCTGCTTCTTGCTTCTTTGTGTTGGGTTTACCCTTGACACTCAACTCTCTTCCCTCATTTCTTCCCAAGTCCTTGAGGCAAACAACGAGCCCGACTTCACCCTGCGGGCCAGCCCGCAAGTAGGCCTCGCTCCAGTTGAGATTCTCTTCATCGCGCAACTACGCGGAGGAAGCGATGATTACGAAGAGTTTTATTGCACAACAATTGAATGGGATTGGGATGATGATACCCGTTCTTCAAGCACTCCAGACTGCGATCCTTATGTGCCGGGACAAAGCAAGATCCGTCGCCGCTTTTCAACCAGACATGAGTTTGAGTATCCAGGCAGGTACACGATCAGAGTGTACCTAAGAAAATCTGGCGAAGTAGTAGCAACGGCACGAACCAGCCTTGAACTGCGCGGTGGACGCTTTAATTAGCAGTCAACGCTACTTTCTCAAAGGTCACCCATTACTACTTTTTTTTAATGGATGCTCCAAGGCGCTGCTTCCATTCCGATGCTGATCCAAATAGTTCTTCTATAACTTTAGGCTCATCAAGTCCTAAACGAATTTCACGAAGTTTGTCGATAAGAACATCGAGGGCGACACCAATCTCGTCAGCGTTGCTCGCACATATGTCCTTCCATATAGAAGCCGGACTAGAGGCCAAACGCGTAGTATCAGCCAATCCTCGACCAGTAAGCTTGAGGCCTTCGCCACCAGCAGCGTTACCGACAACATGCATCAGCGCACTAGCCGTTAGCTGAGGCAAGTGGCTTAGAAACGCCAACAACCGATCATGTTCAGAAGGACTAATTATGTGTGTTTTTGCCCCAAGACCCTCTACAAAGGAACTGAGACGCTTTATTAGCTCTTCAATTTTTTTATCTATAGGCGTCAACAACCATGGCCTTTCCATAAATAAATCTGAACGCGCATTAGCAAGGCCCCCGCGTGGAGCGCCTCCTAAGGGATGCCCCCCTATATAAGTAAAACGGCCAGGCAAACGCCGAGCGCGCTCTACAATTTCTCTCTTTGTACTTCCCACGTCAGTAATGACAACTTCCCCTGGGACAAACTCTTCAATGGTCTTGAGTAAACCAATGTTTTGTTTTACTGGAGCTGCAAGGATTATTAGATCAGCCTCAGCCAACACCATTAAATCATCAGCCGCGACATCAATGGCATGACGCAGCATGGCCATCTCTAACACTTCTTTTTTATCTACACCGATGACTAGTCCCTCTGGCCACTTCGCTCTCGAGGCCAAAGCGATCGAACCACCTATAAGTCCAAGCCCAACAATCCCAATTTTTTTGAAGATTGGTTCAGGACCAAGAGCATTAGTCTCTTGAATAATCGGAAGATGTGTTTGTCCATCCTTCATATGCTTATTTCTTCTTTTTAAATTCTTCAAGACTTCGATTCTCATCGATAATGCGTTCGAAAAGACGCGTTACGGCTTGGTCATCCAATGGGCCACTATTTGCATTCCTAACCTGTTCCAAAACGACCTTTTCCCGATTTGGCTGATAAGTATCCAGCCCTTCCTTTTCCTTAAGTCGCCCTAGTCTCAGCGCCGCCTGAGACCTTAAATTTAAAAGTTTCACAATTTCGACGTCATAACGATCAATCAAATCGCGGGATTCTTTTAGGCGGTCATCCACGTCGACAGACTGTTCTTGAAACTTTTTTCTACCGCCGCCTCTTTCGCCAGAGCCCATAGCTAATCACCCTTACCTTTAAGCCATCGAACGTATTCTTCAACTTCTTCACCGACATCAGCTGGAGAGGACACACTCGCGATCTTGTTGACAAGACCACTCCCTACTACTGCCGCATCGGCCCATCGACCAACCGCCACAACGTGCTCAGGTTTAGATATTCCAAATCCTAAGGCGATGGGAAGGTCGGTATTCCTACGAATTCGAGAGACCACTGTCTCTGCTCCATCATCAACAACCTCACGTTCGCCTGTAACACCTAACCGCGAAATACAATAAAGGAAGCCACTACCCAGCTTAGCCGCTTTTTTAATCCGGTCTTCCGTGGTAGTCGGACTAAGCAAAAAAATCGGATCAAGTGATTCGTCAACAATGATCTCTCGAAATTCGTCAGCCTCTTCGATCGGGAGATCCAGAACTAGCACACCATCAACGCCAACCTCTGCAGCCCGCTGCGCAAACACTTTAAAACCCATCGAAACAACTGGATTAGCATAACTGAACACCACGATTGGCGCTCTGATACTGGAACGCACTCCATCAATTAGTTCCAAGCACTTCGATAGATTCATACCGGAGCTAAGACCTCGCTCAGACGACCGTTGAATTACTGGACCATCAGCTAGAGGATCGGAGAAGGGAACACCTATTTCGATAACGTCGGCGCCAGATCGATCTAAACTAATCAAAATCTCTTTACATTTTTCAGAGTTAGGATCACCGGCTGTCACGAACGTTACAAGCCCTGTTCTTTTTGACTCTCTAAGATTTTTAAATGTATCTGAAATTCGAGACATAATTTCTAAAGTTTACAATCCTCTATTCTTTATAGTTTCTACGTCCTTATCACCTCTGCCCGAAAGGTTCACCAGGATCGAGTTCTCTGAGCTCATTTCGCGAGCAAGATCAATTGCATGCGCGATCGCATGAGCGGATTCCAAAGCCGGGATTATTCCTTCCAAACGGCTGAGTATTTTGAACGCATCCAAGGCTTCAACATCTGATACGTGCGTATAGTGCGCTCTGCCCGTCTCTCTCAACCATGCATGCTCCGGGCCAACAGCAGCATAATCCAGACCAGCGGAAACTGAATGTGTAGCGTCAATATTGCCGTGAGCATCTTGCAATACATAACTTCGCGTTCCTTGAAGCACCCCAGCGCTCCCACCCGCAAACCGAGCGGCATGTTTACCTGATACTAACGCTTCACCACCAGCCTCGACCCCAATGAGCCGCACACTTTCATCTTCGATAAACGCGTCAAAAATTCCCAATGCATTACTTCCACCGCCCACACACGCAACTACCACATTTGGAAGACCTTCCATTAGATCAAGGCACTGAGAACGCGCTTCTTTACCAATCACTGATTGAAACTCCCGAACCATCAAAGGATAGGGATGCGGACCAAGAACAGAACCCAACAGGTAGTAAGTACTTTCGACATTGCTTACCCAATCCCGCATCGCCTCATTAATTGCATCCTTTAGTGTTCGACTTCCACTATCAACGCCCGTAATCTTCGCGCCTAGTAATTCCATCCTGAAGACATTGAGGGCTTGGCGGCGCATATCCTCCGTTCCCATATAAATCTCACACTCGAGTCCAAGTAATGAGCACGCCGTGGCCGTTGCTACGCCATGCTGCCCAGCTCCAGTCTCAGCCACAACACGATTCTTTCCCATTTCAATGGCCAAAAGAGCTTGGCCAAGAGCATTATTGATTTTATGTGCCCCTGTATGGGCTAAATCCTCTCGCTTCAACCATATCTGCGCGCCACCACAAAACTCTGTCAGACGAGAACTCAACCAAATCGGTGTAGGACGTCCAACGAATTTTTTGAGTAAATCAATTAGTTTTGAATTAAAGCCTGAATCATCTCGGACGCTAAAATAAGCTCGCTCAAGTGATTCTATGGGCTCCACAAGTGTTTCCGGAACAAAACGCCCTCCGAACTTTCCAAAGTAGCCTTTTTCATCAGGATCTCGCGTTCCGAAATTCGGTCGAAAATCCTCATTTGTGTTCTTCATATCAATCAAATTCCTAAAACTGTTAAAACGTTCAAAAGCCTCATACTTTCTTGGCTACGTCGAATCCGTCTTTCCCTTTTAACGATAAAAACAAGTTTTTCAGGAGCAATGGATCCTTCACCCCTGGCCGTTCTTCAACACCCGAAGAAACATCTAAGCCAAATGGCCGCACAGTTTCCACAGCTTCTATAATGTTTTCTCCTGTTATACCTCCAGCAAGAACGATTGGTCGTTCACAACTAATCCTCCGCGCTAGACTCCAATCTACCTTGTGCCCAGTGCCCCCCCGTTTTTCCCTATTACTCGAATCCAACAACACCGTCACGTCGGAAGGAAAAGAAAGTGCGAGATCCACATCTGCCTCATCCTTTAGCCCCACAGCTCTTAAAACTCTTCTCGGAGCCCGCGCACAATCCTCAAGAGTCTCGTCTCCATGAAACTGAACCAGGGACAAGCCAACCCTCTCGACAACCTCGCACACACGATCGTGTCCGGCATTAACGAATACTCCGACTGTACATACATTTGGTGGAATTTCTGAGACAATCTGCTCAGCCTGTTCCGGCGAGACAGCTCTAGGGCTTTTATCCCAAAACACAAAACCCAACGCGGTTGCACCATAGTTACATGCAACGAGCGCATCTGACTTCCGAGTAATGCCACAAATCTTTACATTTACCACTACTGCTAAACAACCTCACATTCGGCCAATATCCCAGAAAGCTTCTCTCCTGGATTGTCAGCCGTCATTAGTGACTCACCGATCAAAAAACCTGAGTAACCAACCTCTCGAAGACTCCGGAGGTCAGACGCCGTCGAAAGTCCACTTTCCGCAATGGCTATTACTGGCTTGGGAATTCGTTCGATCAACGAATAAGACGCTGATGTATCCACAACTAATGTCCTCAGGTTTCTATTATTCACGCCGATCATGACCGCACCTGCTTCTATGGCCCTAGAGAGCTCTTTTTTGTCATGCACCTCAACAAGCACGGCAAGACCAACCCTTGAGGCCTCCTCCAGAAGCAACTTCAGCGCTTTGTCAGACAGTGCGGCAACAATCAGTAGAATCGCGTCCGCACCTGCGACGACCGCTTGAAAAATCTGATAGCGCGAGATTATAAAATCTTTTCTCAATACAGGTATTTCGACAGCGCTGCGAACAACATCAAGATCATCAAGTGAACCACCAAAAAAACTCGGCTCGGTTAAGACGGAGATTGCTGCTGCGCCTCCTACCTCATAACTCTTTGCTACTAGACCTGGGCGATAATCATGCTTTAGAACTCCACGGGAAGGCGACGACGACTTACATTCCGCGATAACATTAAAACTGGTAGAGGCACTCATAGAGGAATAGAAAAGATCGCCCCTCGACGTCATAGACTCAGCCTTTTTTTCAAGATCCGAAAGCCTCACCTCCCGCTCAGCCTCGATCAAATCTCGCTTGGTCGCTCCGATGATAGCCTCGAGAAGATCCGGCATGTTGTTTCTCATTAAATTCACTCACACGAACATTTACAAAATCTGTCCAGCAGTCTGGCTGCTGACCCATCATCAATTACCGTAGCCGCTAATCGAACTCCATCCTTTAGTGTCGATACTTTCTCTGCAACAAAGAGGCTCGCCGCTGCGTTAACAAGGACGATATCTCTCGCCACATTATGCTTTCCTGCCAGCACTTCTCTCGTCATGCTCACGCTCTCCTTAGGCCCTTCGACTTTGAGCTGCGCTAGGTCTCCCTCAGGAACTCCAAAATCTGAAGGATGTAAATAGAAAGTATTTACTCTACCTTCGCGACACTCGGAAACCTTTGTAAAACCAGTTATCGATACCTCATCAATGCCTTCGGCCCCGTGAACGATCCATGCCCTATCCGAACCAAGTCGACGCAACGATTGCGCCAGAAGATCGGTATGCTCTGGCTTCGCCACACCCACCAGCTGTCGGGCTGCGCCAACTGGATTCGTCAGTGGTCCCAGTAAATTAAACGCAGTCCGCACGCCAAGCTCCCTTCGAGTCAGTGCTGCATGACGCATCGATGGGTGAAATGTCGGGGCAAAAAAGAACGCAATCCCAACCTGATCCAAACACCTTTCAGCAACGCTAGGCGCCCCTGAAACATTCACGCCCAGTGTTTCAAAGAGATCCGCGCTACCACTCCGACTAGAAACCGAACGGTTTCCGTGCTTTGCCGTTCTCACACCACTCGCCGCAACTACTAACGCAACGACCGACGAAACATTAAAAGAACCTATCCCATCCCCACCTGTCCCGCATGTATCAAAAACGTCTTCAAACTGCTTATTGAGAGCCACCGCGGCATCCCGCATAACCTTTGCCAAACCTACAATTTCATCCGGACGTTCTCCCTTTACCGAAAGAGCAATCAAGAACCCAGCAATCTCTGCAGGACTAGCTTTTCCACTCATAATGAGCGACATCGCCGAAGAAGTCTCTGCTTCAGTCAAATCCTGTCGAACCTGCAGTTTGCTTAAAAGGTCTTTAATCATTTATGAATTCAAAAAGTTTCTTAATAAATTCTTGCCATCAATGGTCAAAATGGATTCCGGATGAAACTGAACCCCCCGTACGGGAAAATCTCTGTGCCTTAACGCCATTATTGAATTGTCATCTAAAGCCCGTGCTGTCGGAATCAACTCTTCAGGAAGCGAATCTTCAGCGATGCAAAGAGAGTGATAACGTGCAGCCATCATTTCCGACGGAACACCATCGAACAGATCTTTTCCATCGTGCAGAATCAGTGAACTCTTCCCATGGCGAAGAGACGGCGCTTCAACAATGCGCCCCCCGAAAGCATAACCGATTGCCTGGTGCCCAAGACACACTCCTAAAATAGGAGTCGTCTTATAAAATTCTCGCACTACTTCCACCGCACAACCTGCGTCCTCAGGTCGCCCAGGCCCCGGTGATATAACGATCTTCTCCGGGGACAGGTCTCGTACCCCTTCCGATGTAATCTCATCATTTCGGCACACTTTCAGATCCCCACCGAGCTCACCGAGGTACTGGGCGAGGTTGAATGTGAAAGAATCATAATTGTCAATTATTAAAACCATTATTACGTTGCCCCAAATTGATTAGGACCTTCGCCTTTCTCAGCCATCTCTAACGCTTTCATCAAAGCAGACGCTTTATCCTTAGTCTCCTTATACTCCAACGATGGATTCGAGTCCGCAACAATTCCTGCACCCGCTTGGACATACGCTCGACCATTTTTCATAACAATCGTTCGAATGGTGATACAACAATCAAGTTGCCCGGAAAAATCAAGATACCCAAGCGCCCCTGCGTACGGCCCCCTTGGACAGCCCTCCAATTCCGCGATAATCTCCATTGCTCGTATTTTTGGTGCGCCGGACACTGTCCCAGCTGGAAAACACGCCGCCAAGGCATCTAGTCGATCGTGATTCTCTGCTAATTTTCCCTCTACACGTGAGACTAAATGCATAACATGGGAGTACTTTTCTATTTCCATAAAAGTCGGAACGGTCACAGTCCCATATTCGCAAACTCGACCCAAATCATTTCGCCCCAAATCAACAAGCATCACATGCTCAGATAATTCCTTTTCATCAGCCAAAAGATTCTCCGCCAAACTCGAATCCTCATCTTCATTCGCGCCTCGAGGACGAGTGCCAGCGATTGGATGAGTCTCCGCTGTGTCACCTTCGACACGAACCAGCATCTCCGGAGACGACCCGATCAATGAGGTCGATCCCATACGGATGAAATACATGTACGGCGAAGGATTTACGTACCTAAGCGTCCGGTACACAGTAAATGGATCGACCTCCACCTGAGCTTCAAATCTTTGAGAAAGTACAACTTGATAAATATCTCCAGCACGTATGTATCCTTGTGCTTTCTCGACTTTGCTCTCAAAACTCGCTTGAGTAGTATTCGATGTGAATGAAATCTGAGGACCATGCCTTTTGGGTCGCTCAGACAGACTCCGCGCCAATTCGTTCTCTAGAAACTGAATTTTAGCGAGGGCAAGATTGTATTGCTGACTCAAATCCTTAGCCGGGTCCACAGAAACATTTGCGATAATCAGTAACCGCCGTTTCACATGATCGAAAACAAGCACCGTATCAAAGACCATGAAGCCAGCGTCATCGGAATTCCCAAGAACGCCAGATTTCCGCCATGACTCTTCGAGAGATGGCTCAAACCATTGAGACGCCTCATAACCTAAAAAACCCACCGCGCCCCCAGTAAATCTTGGAAGATTAGGAATTACAGCAGAACGAAATTCACCCACAACGGATCTAAGAGTCTCCATGAACGGCTTGGCAACATGCTCTTCCACACCTGCCCGTTCAATAATTGTGCCGCCCTTCGAAGCCTTGAGAATCATGAAAGGATCCTTGCCGAGAAAAGAATATCTCGCCACATGTTCTCCACCTTCAACACTTTCAAGTAAAAAAGCGTTCTCGGCATCCTCTGCAACCTTCATAAAGGCAGCAACCGGTGTCAATAAGTCCGTTATGATTTCTCCAGAAACTGGCACAACAGAACAATTGTCGGCAAGTAATGAAAATTTTTCAAAACTGATCTCTATACGACTCATTCTCTCTTTATCTCCTGAAATTTCGTAGCCGACCCTCAGCTGCGGCCAGAAAGATACTCTCTGGGCAATCTTCTCCGGTCCACCATTGAAATTGGAGTAATGCCTGAGAAACCAACATCGATAGACCTCCAATCACCTCGCAACCTGATTTCTTGGCATCAGTCATTAATCGAGTGATCGGCGGATTGTAAACGAGGTCATAGACTAACCCATCCCTTAACGCCGTCTTAGGGACAGGACTATTCGCGATCTCTGGAAAAGTGCCAACTGGTGTCGTGTTAATCAAGACATCCCACGAATCAGCATCGGGAGGAAATTCGCTGACTGTCCCCATCACAAGTGCTGCGACATCTGAAGCCTTATTTTTTTTCCTAGAACTTATCGAAACATAGGCTCCTTCTCTACTAAGCCCAGCAGCTACCCCCCTCGCAGCACCACCAGAACCAAGAACTGTCGCTCGACAACCCGCCACACCCTTCCCCTGAATCAATGGAACAAGAAATCCATCAACATCGGTATTAAGACCATGCCATTGCCCCCTTACGTTTTTCAAAGTATTCGTAGACCCGATCTGTTTTGTGACTTCGTCACATTGTTCAAGCCCTGAACACACACTCTCCTTAAAAGGAGCAGTAACACTCGCGCCGGACAAATTCATCTGATCCGCAAAAGCCCAAAAATCTTCGACGTTTGCCGCCTCCATCGGGATGTATATAGCATCGATCTCTCGATATCTAAAGGCAGCGTTATGCATCGCAGGAGAAATCGAGTGCCGTAAAGGACTCCCTAAAACTCCATAGAGCCTCGTGTCGTCAGAAACCGTTCGTATACCGTACAAATTCAACATCTCTTCAAGACTTATTTGACCAGGAGCCACGTTATCTCCTGCGTACGTCCACGCTGAGCAAAATCTGTCTGGCAAGATTCTCGAAGGAACGCCAATCGACCCCATCCCAATAAGTACTTGCCTATCTTCTAATCCTGCATCACGCAACTCAGACAGCCTGAGCAGATCCCCCAAAGAATCGATGTAAACCGCCAATTTAACTATTTCAGCCTCAGTTGAGCGCATCATCTGATAACGCTGTTTTAAATCCCCAGGTGTCCTTTTAAAATCGTGACACGACAACACTATATTTTTGCCATGACGACTTTTAATTAATTCGTCCAGCCCTGCTTTCCATTCGATATCAACATACTCAGCACCCAATTCAAGTGCCTGCCGTAAAATCTGCAACCTTTCTTCCTCTGCCCCATCGAACAGCCCTCCCTCCCATTTTGCACGGCATGTCACAATTGTTGGAAGGCTACGCCCAGCCAATGCGCCTGCTACGTCGAGATCTCTAACACCATCCAGACGTAGTTCCATCATATCTGCGCCTTTAAGTTGATCCCGACGCATCCTGAGCTCATCCATATCCTGAGCAGCAATGGTCGCGCATATCCGCGCCCTCATAAGCCCCCCTAAAAAAAAAGCCCCTCGACCTTACCGGAAGAAGAGGCATCAACGCATTTCCCTGCAAATCAAAAATATAAATCTACTGAAACACCCCTCCAGCGTTATTGCCTCGCCAAAGAATCGCCCACCACTCCATAACCCTGTCGGAATCACATAAGATGTTGCTTGGAATACATATTCTTTCCATACTAAAGCCAAAAATATACTAGGGTTAAGTTTACTGTCAATTCGTAAGAAGCCTTCCTAAGAACCACAGGCACGGCGGGCCGGTCGAACAGCAGGGTGATTTTATGAAGTTATCGCGGATTTCGATATGGGTGTTCGTCACATTTTCTGTACTGAATGTGCTGTCCCCGTTACCCGCGGCGGTCAATAGAATGTCAGTGGACGATGTGCGCCCTGGCATGACTGGCTTTGGTGTAACAGTTTTCGAAGGAATCAAACGCGAAAGGTTTGGGGTTGAAATCCTTGGCGTTTTAAAAAACGTCATGGGACCCAAACGAGACATCATCATAGCGCGTCTTTCAAAAGGTCCACTTACACAGACTGGTGTAATCCAAGGCATGAGTGGCAGTCCTGTCTACATAGACAAGAAATTAATTGGCGCTATTTCTTACTCGCTAGGAAGCTTTCCCAAGGAACCAATTGCCGGTATCACACCGATAGACGAAATGTTATTTGCGGATGCAAACCGAAAAGAGACCAGAACAAAAGCTCAGCTTGAAGAATTTCCGTTATCCTCTTCGAAATTAAAAGCTCTCTTTACAAGACGTTTCATAACGCCTGATGCACTATCTCAAATTTCATCAAACCAGACTATCGGATTGCCAGATACCCAAAATGATGCGATTCCCGATCTTCTCCGTCCTATTGCCACCCCTGTCATCATGGCGGGATTTGAACCAACAATAAAAAATTTATGGTCATCCGTTTTTGGGACTGCCCAGTTCACGACGTCAATTGGAGGAGCACAACCTTTTCCGGAGAACACCCTTGAGCCAATTCAAGCAGGTGATGCAGTCGGTGCCGCACTAATTCGCGGAGATTTAACGATGGTGGGCACCGGCACAGTAACCCTCGTCGAAAACGACAGGGTTTACGCTTTTGGTCACCCTTTCTATAATCTTGGCCCTATTAGCTTTCCGATGACTCGAGCCTCCGTCACAACAGTTCTCCCGAGCCTCGCACTCTCATCAAAAATCACTTCTATTGGAAATGTCATTGGCACGTTGGACCAAGACCGAGCAACCGGCATATTCGGAAGCTTGGGTGAGGGGCCTAGCATGATTCCAGTAAACCTCTCATTTAGAAGCACGGATCGCGGATTCACCGAAACTTTCTCATTCGAGATTATCAGGGATCCATTGTTCAGTCCGCTTTTGTCTTACACTGGAATCCTTAGCACATTTTTGTCATGGTCACGGCAACTGGGGAACGCAACTTATTCCCTTGACGTCGAAATCGACGTTGCTAAAAATGAGAATGTCGTTTTTTCTAACATTTTTTCTGGCGAACGAGCATTAACCGAGGCAGCAGACGCCGTTTTGAATCCTGTAAACACACTTCTTAACAACCGAATTGAATCAGCCGTAATAGATGGAATCGGGCTCCGGATCGAAAGTAGCGAAAACGCACAGATTGCCCTACTCGAACGGGCTTGGCTTGACCCGCCTCGCCTCACAAAGGGCTCTAGACATGCGACAGTAAATGTTCTTGCCAAAACAAACGAGGGATCTCAGATTTTTGAGAGAGTACCCATCACGATTCCCCTAAGTGCCAGTGGAACACTTAGCCTGACAATATCTGATGCTAAAACTCTCTCTGGTCGAGAACTTTTACCGGATTTCCCTGACCAACGACAAACAAGTTTAAATGGAATCATACGAAGATTTAACAAAACACGTCGTAACGACAGCTTGTTCATTCAACTAGTTTCTAACGAAGCCGGAATGCTGTTGAATGGAACTACAATGCCAAGTCTTCCTCCTTCAGTGCTAGGAATTATTGAGAGCAGTAGTGAAACCAACGGCGCCGATAGGATTCAACAGGCAATTCTCAAAGAATGGGAAGTTGGAACATCATTTCCAATTACTGGCTCACGAAGTATTCCGATAGTAATTGAGACACCATGAAGATATTTAAAAACTCTCTGCCGAAAATGGTTCACCTGGTGTCATTGATGGCCACCGTTATACTTATTCTTCTGTCCGGCGCGAATGCGTCATCATCTTTATTTTGGACTTTTTCCAGTCAAGCAGACTTTCTCAGAGGGGAATTCGACAATGTCTCCATCGGCACTGATGGCCACTTGACATTGTCTCGTCGAAGCGATTCCGTTTTTGAGACGAACGCTTTGTTTATATGGTCATCTGTTACCCAGGCTGAAAACCTATGGATAGGAACGGGTAGCAATGGACACGTATTTAAAATAGATAGCAACGGCAGGAACGAATTGATGTTTGATGCCGCCGAGGAAAACGTTCATGCGATTTATCCTATCGATTCCACAGATGCAGTCGTTGGAACCTCACCAGACGGTGCCGTTTTCAGGACATCAGGCACCGACAGCAATGCTATCTTCGACCCAGATGACACTTATATATGGGACCTACTGATCGATGATGAAGAAAATATTTTTATAGCCACTGGGGATGATGGCCGTATCTATCGGATCAGGCCAAGTGGAGATACTGAACTTTTCTACGAAGGATCTGCCAGACATGTCCTATCACTCGCTATTGACACGAACGGAGACCTTCTCGCGGGAACTGGCGATCCCGGCCAAATAATTCGCATCGATGAAAACCGTGAAAGCTTTGTTCTGCTCGATTCAGCGTTTCAAGAAATTCGATCTCTCCACGTTGGGGAATCCGACACCATTTACGCAGCCGCGCTCAATGATTCCTCATCACCACGATCCAACTCTACCGGTTCACCGACATCGACGAACACTTCTTCTGGGACAATATCAGGAAGTGCATTAGCTACAAACACCTCCGGCATGGGCGCCAGTTTTAGCCGTGACAACACTGAAAATCTCAAAGGCGCTGTTTACCGAGTCCATTACGATGGAAGGTGGGACAGAATCTGGGAGTCATCCCGAGAGACACCCTACGACATAAATTTCGACACCACCGGAAGTCTTCTCATATCGACAGGCCCAGACGGGAGACTTTTTCAGGTTACACAAGACCCTCCCCGGACCACGCTTTTATTACGCGCACAAGCGGAACAAATCACCAGTCTTGCAGCAACAGAATCTGGACTCGTCTTTTATACCACCGCCAATCCGGCGAGGGTATATACGCTCGGCAGTGAACTATCTGACAGTGGGACCTATACCTCTCCTGTAATGGACGCAGGAAGCTTGGCTACCTGGGGAGCCATACGCTGGGGCCAGTCGCAACAGCCAGCCGACTCCGTTCAATTCTTTACGAGATCAGGAAATACGGAAAATTCAGTTGAGAACTGGAGCTCTTGGATAAGCCCTTCGATTGTCAATGGGGCACAAATCAGTAGTCCAAAGGCAAGGTATCTTCAGTGGAAAGTCGAACTTCGCAAGATAGACGTCGGTCCAGAAATTTTTTCCGTTTCACTTAGCTATCTTTCCCAGAATTTGAGGCCACAAATAACAAAGCTGACTCTTCATGAACCTGGCACTGTGTTTCAAAGCAGCTTTCCAAGCAATGATCCACCGGTAGCGGGACTTGACAGTCCTGCATTCTCAGAACCTTCTAGTAGAAATGAGAGCGCTAATAGCAGGCAGTCTACGCCCAACCTTGGTCGCAGAATTTATCGTAAAGGCCTACAAACAATTGAATGGACTGCCCGTGACCGAAACAATGACACTCTGACATATGATCTCTTTTACAAAAAGGAAGCCGACTCGACATGGCTTCCATTGCGAAAGACTCTTGAGACGACGCTATACACCTGGGACACAAGCTCAACCCCAGATGGTGCTTACCTCATTCGATTAATCGCCTCTGACCGACCGTCAAATACAGAAGATTCTTCAATGGCAGATCTTAAGGAGAGCACGAGATTCCTCATCGACAACACTCAACCCACTATTCAGTTCCTAGAATCAACATCAATCGATAGCACAGTCACCATTTCATTTATTGTGCAAGACAACCAATCTCCTATTCGGCACGTTGAATACTCTATAAATGCTTTAGATTGGATAACACTTTACGCAGAAGATGGACTAGCCGACTCAGAGACCGAAAGATTTCAAGTCACAATCGCCGAGAGCTCTTTAGAATACATAGTCATACGCGCAAAAGATTCGATGAACAACATCATCACTAAAGCACCAGAAATGTAAACAGGAAAAGACAATGGCTCGCGCATCCTTATTCTCCATAATCATTTTGACCGCCGCCATCGCAGTTTACATCTCTACCACTCTATTAAAAACATCAGAATTTCAGGAACTCATTGCTCATGGCGACAGAGCGATTCAAGATTATGACGCCAGTCTCGCAATCGAACATTACAGTGGCGCTTTAGCACTCAATGGGCAATCAATGGTTGCCTACTTAAAACGTGGCGCCGCTTATAAAATCAGAGGCGACCTGAACGCCGCTCTAAGAGATACAACTATTGCTGTGCAGTTAGATCCAACAGCAACTCAGCCCCACGAACAATTGGGCGACGTCACTCTAGAGCTCCAAAAATTCGACGAAGCTGATCGTCACTACACCCGCTACCTTAACATTGATCAAGAAAACCCTTTTTTGCTTTATAAACTTGGGCTCGCTCGCGAACGATCTGGAAATGTCGCCACCGCCATTCCGGTAATTAGAAAAGCACTGGAAATAAAACCTGATTTTTATCAAGCTCGATATCTTTTGGGATTATGTTTAGTCGAACAGGCGCGCTTCTCAGAAGCAAGCCATATTCTTCGCACCGTTACTACCGAGCAGCCTGGCTTTCTCCCAGCACGTGAAGCACTAGCTAATATTTATTTTTCTTTAGGTAACAGCCGACTCGAATTGCAAGAACATGATGCATTAGTCGCACTCGACCAAAAAAATCCAAATCGTCACATCGGACGAGCGCGCGCATACGCTCGCGCGGATCAACTTGACTTCGGCTTGCTTACCTTACAGAGAGCGCTCGAAGCTAATCCTGATTCACCAATTCTCATTGAAACTCTGGCGGAGTTCTATGTCAGATTCGCAGAGATTCGGGACGATCACACCGCACTAAGCGACGCTCTTATAAGTTTCAACATGATCGATCTCTCTACAGCCTCTAGTAGAGCATTAGCTTATTTTGGAAAGACTTTGCTCCTTGCGGGGGATTCCACTACAGCCAGACATATTCTCGGACTAGCAATCAGTCGTTCTCCTGTGGAACCCGAGGCATTTCTGATACTGTCTCTAGTGGAAGAAGAACTGCTGAATTGGTCCGAAGCTCGAAAATCTCGGCAGAAATATGAAATTCTGACTAACTCAATAATCGCGAGCCCTGCGAACAATAATTAATCACTCAACCAACACTTAATATATGCTCAATGGTCTTTTTGTTGCCGCAATCCTTCTTTCCGTGATTTCTGCCTCCATCACTGGCCGTATGCAGAACTTAACGGGTTCCGTATTAAGCACTGCAAATAGTGCCGTCGAGTTAGCAATCGGCCTCGTCGGAGTAATGGCTTTTTTCTTAGGGCTCATGCGTGTAGCGGCGGACGCGGGATTAATGGCTGCCCTCGCTCGCAGGGTCGCACCCTTAATGCGTGCCCTGTTTCCTTCGATCCCATCAAACAGTCCTGCACTAAGTGCAATGCTTCTAAATATCTCAGCAAACATGATGGGCCTCGCAAATGCGGCCACTCCATTTGGCATTAAGGCGATGGAAGAACTCGACAAACACAACGACAAGCCAGGTACGGCTACAAATGAAATGGTTTTGTTCCTCGCTATTAACACGGCAGGGCTTGCAATGCTTCCGACCGGCATTATCGGAATACGGGCGGCACTTGGTTCAGCCGACGCCAGTGGAATTATCTTGACCACCTGGTTTGCCAGTACTTGTGCCACCATTGTTGGAATCTCGGCAGCCTTCCTTTTCTCTCGTCTTCCAATTTTTCGCGCAACACCACAAAATTCGCCTCCACAAAAATCAAGCCCAAATGAGACCAAAGAGACTTCAGCCTCTGTTCCGGATCAGATGAACGAGCTCTTATCTCCGAGTCCCTTTCGAAAACTCTTGGGGCTAATCTTCTGGATCGTGTTATTCGGCTTTTTAATCATAGGTATTCTCAACCGTCTAGAAAACGAAACGGTTGGAGACATTTTTCGGAGTATGACCTCATTCTGGTTGTTGCCCATCATCATTTCAGGTCTAATTCTCTACGGATGGACAAGACGTGTTCCTGTCTACGATTCATTTATCGAAGGAGCCAAGGAAGGCTTTCAGGTCGCCCTAAGAATCATTCCTTACCTCGTCGCAATCCTCGTCGCAATTGGAATGTTTCGAGCATCAGGATCGCTAAGCATGCTAATAGGATTTTTGGAACCACTCACTTCCTCAATTGGAATGCCCCCTGAAGCACTACCCATGGCGTTACTTCGCCCCCTTAGCGGATCCGGAGCACTCGGAGTTGCCTCAGAGGCGATGACCACATACGGCCCAGATTCTCTTGTCGGGTATATGGTGAGCACCTATCAAGGCAGTACAGAAACAACTTTTTACGTGCTCGCCGTCTACTTCGGCGCAGTTGGCATCAAAAACAGCAGGCACGCGTTACCTGCCTGCCTGCTCGCAGACATCACTGGCATTTTGGCTGCGACCTTTATCGTAAATATCATCTTTGGTTAAGGTCCTATTGATAGAGCATTTCAGTAAACCCAGTTTCGAGAGTCCACCGTACCCTCAGAACAGGAAGCGCCTCATCGCTTCCCATTTCATAAAAGTAGACCAGCACTTCCGAATATTGATCTTTAAGGGGAACAACTAGTTCCCGAGCTACTTCTTGTGAATTTTCCCTGTCGGCAATTTCAATTTCAATGGTAAATATTCCATGCGCTGTTGCCATCTCTACAATTCGCCATTTCTCATTGTCTAGAGATGTATTTTCAATGACGACAGAGCGCGCATTGGACCCTCTTTCCCAAAAGCAGTAACTTTGACCGCTTGCAAATAGGACAAACGAGACCAACACGATTAGATTACCCATTAGTCTCTTTCAGAATCACTTCTAAGCACAGAAGGCACTACAACGGAAGAAAAAACACATCCATAACTAGGCAGCCATCTGCCAGCTCTGCTTTTTGACTTATGATTTTGGCTGAGGCACTATTCTGATATATGGAAGAGGCGCCTGCCACCCCTCAGGGTATTTCTTCTTAGCCTCCTCGTCAGACACTGCAGGCACAATAATCACGTCGTCCCCATTATTCCAATTGGCTGGGGTGGCAACCTTTTCAGCTGCAGTCAACTGGCAGGAATCGAGCAAACGAAGAATCTCATCAAAATTTCTACCCGTACTCATCGGATATGTTAAGGTCGCCTTAATTCGCTTATCTGGCCCAATCAGGAAAACTGACCTAGCAGTCGCGTTGTCCGCAGGAGTCCTTCCTTCAGAGTTACCTCCACAATCGGCCGGCAACATGTCATAAAGCTTTACGACTTTCAGCTCTGGGTCACCTATTAAGGGGTAGTTGACTGCGTGTCCCTGTGACTGCTCAATATCCTTCGACCATGCTTCATGGTTGCCAACTCCGTCAACACTAATCCCAAGAACCTTGCAATTCCTCTTTTCAAACTGATCTTTCAGACCAGCCAAATAGCCTAATTCAGTAGTGCAAACTGGCGTAAAATCTTTCGGGTGCGAAAAGAGCACCACCCAACTATCACCGATCCAATCGTGAAAAGTAATGAAACCTTCAGTTGTTTCCGCCCTGAAATCGGGCGCCTCATCATTTATCCGTAGGGTCACAATCACCTCCTGCACCTAATCTAATGTCCACAAAGTAAGATTAGAAATGTCTTTAATGAAAATACGATTTCCGGAGACTGTCGGCTGCGTCCAAGTCGCACTCTCCGCCACGTCGTACCGATGCTTTGTCACCAATCCTGCTCTACTCACCTCAAAAATCAATAAAACAGCATCGTCTTGTAAAGATAGTATGTTT
>CEUS01213424.1_pt1 | contig 22970 bp, 22 predicted proteins | sample 427031 | NCBI WGS metagenome assembly CEUS01 (sample SAMEA2622837, study PRJEB7988) | marine metagenome | biome: marine biome (ENVO:00000447); feature: marine epipelagic mixed layer (ENVO:xxxxxxxxx); material: "saline water (ENVO:00002010), including plankton (ENVO:xxxxxxxx)" | depth 140 m | reverse complement strand
TCGAGGCTGCGACCCGGGTTCAAATCCCGGTCGGGGCGCCACTCATTCTACCGAAGAATGCATGCCTAAGGAGCAGGGGCTACCCAGGCCTCGAACGAGCACAGCCTCATTGTGGTGCTGTAGTCTCGCTTGATTCTGAGGCTTGGTTCAGCAGTACCTAGCAGTCTGGGTGGGAGGGCGTTTCGAATCGCCTCATTGGCTTCCTGGATTTCTGACTCTGCTGCGATTACCCTCCCTCTGACCAAGCTAGGTCCAGACCTCTCGAGCAGGTTGACTAGTGAAGGGAGGATCTCGACAGTTCGGTGAGGTAGGTTTACCAGAAGAAGATCCCAACGGCCGGTGAGGTTTGGTTCGAGCTGCAATTCGGTAGCGTCAGCCAGCCCTGCGATCCTGTCATCGTGGATTCTTGAGATCGGGGCGGGTTCGGGCGGGTAGTCCCTTCTGTCCCATCGTCGCAAGTTGAGGAGCAGCAACTCGACAGCGGCGGTATTGAGGTCTGATGCGAGCAGGTCTCCCACAAGATCAGGCTCTCCAAGGAGTGTTGCGAGTGCTGGGCCAACACCGCAGAAGGGGTCACAAACGCGCAAAGGACGACCTATCATGGAGCGGAGCTCCTTGGCAAGTGAGAGTGTCTCCAGCCTTTCTGACTGCAACTTGGTGGAGAAGTAGGCTCTAGTCGGGTCGCATAGAATGCTGCGCCCAGATTCTCGAACCATCACACGAGTGCTGCTGACAGATTCTGGAATTTCTGCCGTTACGACTTCGCCCTCGTGTCTTGCACCGATTGGGGTGAGTTTGCGAATCCTGAGTTCTCCCTGGACGCCCTCGTCGTTTAGGACTAGTCTGATGTGTGGGTGGGATAGGAGCTTGGCCTCTGCGATCTGGGGTGCGAACTGTTCCAATTCCTCCTCTATCCTTACGACCATCATGTCGGCGATAAACTCGTGCGAAGACGGCCAGACCTCCGCAAAGGACCCTATTACTTCCTCCCCAACTAGCTTAGATAGGTGGCTCCACCAGTCAGAGTCAGACCTCTCATCAACCAATCCCTCCTGCAGAGAAATCTCGAGGTCGGCTAGTTCTCCCGGGAGCTCTACAGGAGCCCCGGGGTCTAGAGGTATCATTCTATGGCTCCCAACCTCGTTTGCGAAAATCCTCATACTAGGAGCAAGCCATCCGCTATCACGGAGGATCGAAAGAGTCTCCTCAACCTGTCGATTGGGCACACTAAGATGGCGCAGCACGTTCATGGGCCGGTCGGCGACACCGCTTCACAATGACGGAAGAGGCTGGTCATGATTAGAAGCATCCTAATCTCTCCAATCAAGAGGTATTTCGTCACGAAGAGGATGTTCGCTGAGGCAAAGAAGATTGCGAAGACCAAAGGGAAGCGACTGATGATGATTGGGGATCCTTGTAGTGGAAACTACTTCCAATTCATGTCTAGAATGTTCCCCAATAGCGAGCATGGGGATGTTACTGTGGATCTTTACGGGTGTGAGGACTGTCACAGGATGGACATCAACGACATGGGTGCGTGGGGTTCGTTCGACGACGGCTCCTTCGTAGTAATGGAGACTGGGACCCTAGGTTTCTCGAAAGACCTAGGGGCCGTCCTGAGCGAGATCAGGCGAGTGTCTGGTGGGGACTTCCTCTCCGCTGGAGGAAACCGGGGGCTGATATGGGAATTCTTCCTGTACAAAACCTACAGCGAGGACCTGAATTTCTCTATGGATCCGTTCGACTCTAGGAGAGACGAGTACTATACAGGGAGGATTCTGGGTAGGAAAGGGTCCGTCAGAGAGAAGTTCTGACTCGCATCATATTGATGTGTGTGGGTTTCCGTGAAGTGCCCATGGAACCGGAAGGTTTGCCACCGGGGCTCTGGCTTGTTGGGATTGGTCCTGGGGACCTAGAGCACATGACCGAGAAAGCTAGAAGCGTTGCGAGAAGTTGCAACAAGAGGTACCTCGAGGGATACACCGCAGTCCTGCCAGAGAGAGAGGAAAGCCGGCTAGAGGATGTGGTGGGACCGTGGGAGAGACTCATGAGACCCTCTGTCGAGAGTCCCGAAATCCTGATCGAGGAGGCAAGGGGGATGCCGGTGGCTCTCCTAGTGGTTGGAGATCCCATGCAGGCTACCACTCATATCGATCTGGAGGCAAGGTGCTCTGAGGAAGGGGTGGATTTCCGGGTCGTTCCCGGGATGTCAGCAACCACTCTGGCGGTCTCGCTGTCGGGGCTTCAATCGTACAAGTTCGGCAGGCAGGTTACCCTGCCTTACCCCTATGGCGAATACCTAGCTACATCACCTCTGGAGATGATTCTCTCCAACCGCGCTAGCGGACTACATACCCTAGTTCTGTTAGACTTAGACCCCACTGGAATGGGGTTCGACCCTCCAAAGCCGATGGCCCCGCAGGAAGCGGTATCGGTCTTGGAGAACATGGTGCATAGGCACAAGAGGGCCCATGGTAGCGATTGGGGCCTTGAAGTCCCAGTGAAGAAGTGGAATGGATTGTTGCTCAGTGACGTGGGCACCGACAGACAGAGGGTCGTCTCCGGTAGTCTGGAGGACATCGGTGCTGTGGAGGGGGGTTGGGTGCATTCCCTAATCCTGCCATCTGAGATGAGTGTGAATGAGAAGGACGCATTCCAACGTAGGCGGATTGGATAGTGTTGGTCCGACGGACTCAAGTCGGATCCTCGTGTCGCCAATTACGATAGCATGGCCAAACCCCCCGCAGAGGTCCGTTTTCCGGGTGACAAGAACCGGAGGAAAAGGCTCAGGGTAAGAGGCATCAAACAAGCCTCAAAGGAGATCCAGAAGAGATTGGAGAGTAACCTAGAGGCTCTCCTAGACGACCCTGAGGCTTTCATGCCAGAGATTGTGGGTGATCTGGGCAAGGTATCTCTGTTCGGATCATCAGACCCCATGGCCCTAACGCTCAAGGAAATAGGAGTCGTGTCCTCCAAGAGGAATGACGTGAGGTGGCTCAAGAAGAGGATGTCCAAGAGGAGCGGGGGTGATGTTTCTCGCTCTCTCGCAGGGAGCTTGGCAGCAGCGTCAGAGGAGGACCTGAGCACGGTCTCAGTGTTCAAGAGCGACGTCTATGGAAACGCCAGCTACCTGAAGAGAGGGGGAGGGAGGCCAGGCCACCTAGTTGGTATCCAGAACTTCAATCACCCTAGGCTGAGGCTCCTAGTGTGGGACGACCACGCTAAGGCGGGCCAGTTCTTCTTCTCATGGGATGGAGGGTTTGTATTCACTGGATTCGATTGCGATCCACCGCCCGAGTGGGTGAGTTGGACCCTAGAGAACACCTCTGTGGATCTCAAAGGGGAGGAGTGTAAGTGGTCAGTGGGTCTGGACGAGAAGACCGTTAGATCGGGTTCTATGACAGGGGAGGGTTGGCTTAGGCTAGTCTTCACAGAAGGAACCACTGTAGGTCTGTCCCAAGGAGCACTGGCGAAGACAGACGAACCGATGGCTAGAAGCATCGCGGTTTCGATGATGCCACCGAATAAACTGGGGGAGGTCTGCGAGGCGACTTGGATGTGGAGGCCGGATGGCTGGCCCAAAGACAGGCCCCTGCCAGAAGAAGGGCTTGAGAGGCTGGAAGAAATCCTACAGACCTGGCTAAAAATGTCTTTGGAAGACGGTGCGTTGACCCGAACATGCAGGGCTAGCATCCTCAACTCCATCTCCGACGGTTACGTGGTCGGAAACAGTTGGTTTGCCGAGGAGGACAGGGGGGGGTTTCTGGAGCACATGAGCGGGACCGAAGACGAAAGAAGCGCGCTTGCCTGCATTCTCGACTCCCTGGACGGGGGTATTCATGTTAGATCGGACGGAGTTGTTCTGAACGTGGAGGAAAAGGTAGTGAGGCTCGAGGAGTCCGCATGTCATCCCGTTCTGGTTTCTCTTTGGGCCGATCACGGGATGTCTATTCTGGAGGATCTGTTCGGTCTGACGGGAGATGAGGCGGATTCTGTTCACACCCGGCAAGCCAAGAGGAAACAGGGCTTCGGTGCCTTCCTGAGGGAGTTGAACGAGTCCCTTAGCACCGCTCAGCGGCTGGATAGGCTCCCCTGGGAGAGCGCGGACCTGCCATCCCCGCTTTCGTTCGCAGACATGCTAGTCAGGAAGGCGGCGGACGATGGCGTGGCATCAACGGTGTCTATGGCCAGGAAGGGCAAGGGTCTCGAGTCCGCAATGGGCTGGGCATGGCTTGTGGTCCACGATAGGACTGAGTCTGACTCCTGGAGGTTCGACGAAGACAGCCGTGACAAGGGAGGGGACTGGGTACCTGCCCTTCGTGCCCTTTGGGATGCTGCAGAGGGTCTGCTCCTACAAGACGACCTTGCGTCGGAGGGCGACTATAGGTCAGCGATGGTGTGGCTAGGGGAAATCAGCGGTTCCGGACCATTGCCTTAGTAGAGGCTTGGGCTAGATAGGTTCATCTGGAGGGCGAGTGAGAGAGTACGGATGGCAATTGAGGTGCCCAGCGCATCCTCTACTGCAGTACACAACGTCATGGTTGCCAACAAGTCAACCAACACGAAGCCTGAGCTGTTGGCAAGGGGTATGCTCAGGAAATCTGGCTTCCCCGGTTACCGACTGCACTGGCGTATCGACGATAGAGAGGGCGGGTACCTCTGCAGGCCGGACATTACCTTCCCAGGAAGGAGGTTGGCCGTGTTCGTACATGGGTGCTTCTGGCACCGCTGCCCGGCCTGCGATCTGAGCCTCCCAAAGTCGAACATAGAGTACTGGAATGAGAAGTTCGAGAGGAACGTAGAACGGGATTCGAGGAAGGAGGGCGCGTTGGTCGAATTGGGTTGGAGAGTCCTGACAATATGGGAGTGCAGTATCGTGGAGGGAGTAGCGAAAGCGGTAGAAATTCTGAGTGAATCGGGAAACAGACCTTGAAACGGGGAGTGCCTTGGGAATTATGTGCGCCTACTGCCATTCATTCGTTTCATGCGGGAAATCACCAAAGACGAGCCAGCAAATCTGGAGTGGATACAAAGTCAGGGTCTTCTAGCTGTGAAGCTGGCTCAGATTTTCGCACTCAGGCCAGACATGCTGAGCATTGATAAGTGCAGGCAGTTACAGCAAATGTACAGGAAAGCGTCGACGATACCGTCTGAGGACGTTGCTTCAATCCTCGAGTACAAGGCACCTGTAGGGTTCCGCGACTCGATAGCCTCATTCGACGAGAGTCCGCTAGCAGCTGCATCTGTCGGACAGGTGCACAGAGCTACTCTGGCCAGTGGAGAGGAGGTCGTGGTCAAGGTCGTGAAAGCGGACCACAAGAAAGCTTTCCAAAGGGATGTAAGGAGGTTGATGAGGCTGATGAGAGTTGCAATTGCATTCTCTCCAAAACTGAGGAAAGCTGGAAACCCGTTGGCCCTTCTAAGGCACGTAGAGGACTACACCACTCGGGAGCTTGACCTCAGAAACGAGATCAAGGGAGGCGCTGATCTGAAGGCAATTCAGGACAGTCTCGAAAGCAGCTTCCCTATGCATCGATTGAGATTCCCAAAGTACTATCCCGAACTGTCGAACGAGCATGTTTTGGTCTCCGAGTACGTGGAGGGCAAGACCCTAGAAGAATGCATAGACGATGGGAGCCTTCGCTGGGACTACTTGATCCAGCTTTTCCGGATCCAAGGAGCGTACATGTTTGGAGTTGGAACTTTCCATGGTGACCTTCATCCTGGCAACTGCATAGTGGATCAGAATCAGAGGTTCGTCTTCATCGACAACGGGGCAATATGCGAGTCGCCTAGGAGCGTCAGCCTCCCCCTCTTCCGATTCTTCGAATGTCTCTCAGAGGGGGACAAGGAGGGAGCTTTCGAGTCTCTACTTGGTCTTGCAGGAGAGCGTCCTTCGGAAGGCAGGGTTTCGCGCTACAAGGATAAGATGACAGAGATATACAGCGAATTCGGATACAAGAGCGTGGGCGAGCAAAGCCTGACCGAACTGATGATGAAGACCGTTAGAGCAGCGGTGGAGCAGGCTGGAGCTGACTTCGGGGAGGAGGGTTTTCCAATAATCAGGTCTCTGATGTACATGGACGGGCTAGTAATCAGAACACACCCAGAGGTCAAGTTGATTGCGGAGATGGGTCCGTCGCTGAATGAGTTCAAGGAAGGACTGGGGCTGGAGTGATAGCATGGGGACTCACAGTGATGTACTGATCGTGGGCGCAGGGCCGGGTGGTCTAGCTTGCTCGATGCTACTGGCCAAGGCAGGCGTAAAGGTAACCATTCTTGAGAAGTCAGATGACGTCGGAGGCAGGACAAGGGTCTTCGAGAAGGATGGCTTCAAGTTCGACAATGGGCCGACTTTCTTCCACTATCCAGAGATAGCAGAGGAGATTTTCGCTGCTCTTGGCCTTGACGCACACGAGGAGCTCGGATTGATTCCGCTCGAACCAAACTACAGACTGGTATTCGGGGCAGGGGGGAGCCTGAACGCGACGACTGACATAGATGACATGGTCTCCCAGATTACCGATCTCTGCGGAGAGAAGAACGCGCTTGGCTTCAGGAGTTACATCGATGACAACAGGACCAAGATGAGGCTATCCAAGAATTGTCTTAACGCCCCCTGGAGAGGTCCGAGGGATCTACTGAACCGGAGGGCTCTGAGGGTCTCCCGGGTACTCAGACCTTGGAGAAGCGTGGCTTCTGACTTGGCTAGGATGTTCCCCGACGAGAGGATGCAGCTCGCCATGTCCTTCCAGACCAAATACCTCGGAATGAGTCCCTTCCATGCTCCTAGTCTCTTCACAATTCTAGCATACCTAGAGTACGAGCACGGAGTCTTCCACTCAGAGGGTGGTCTAGGAACAATCACGCAGAAGATGGGGGAGATTGCTAGAGGGCTTGGTGTTGACATTCGTCTAAACGAGCCTGTCAGCGAATTCTTGTTTGAAGGTAAGACTGTGGTGGGAGCTAGAACTGATCAAGGAGCCTACACGGCTGAGAGATTCGTGATGAACGTTGATTTCGCCACCGGGATGAAGGGGCTTGTTCCTGACAAGTTACGCAAGCGTTGGTCTGACAAGAAGTTAGACCAGAAGTCATATTCCTGCTCAACGTACATGCTATACTTGGGGGTCGACAAGCTGTATGATACACCTCACCACCAGATATACGCCTCTAAGGACTACCAGAAGAACCTCAAGGAGGTTACGGAGAACAAAGTGACCTGGGACGATCCATCGGTCTACGCGCAGAATGCCTGCATCACAGATCCCACCATGGCCCCGGAGGGCCACTCGACGATATACGTCCTTGTTCCCGTAAGCAACTCGCACCCAGGTATAGGCTGGGAAGAGATAAAGCACGAATACATGGAAGTGATTCTCGGGCAGTTGGAGCACCTTGGGTTCCACGATGTGAAGGAACACATCGTCTCCCAGACGATAGTCACCCCAGATGACTGGGCCTCCAGAGACATCTACAAGGGAGCAGTATTCAATCTGGCTCACGGACTTGATCAGATGCTCTGGCGAAGGCCACAGAACAAGTTCGAGGAGCTGGAGAGGCTCTACCTGGTCGGGGGAGGGACGCATCCAGGAAGCGGGCTGCCGACAATCTTGGAGAGCGGGAGGATATCGGCCAAGATGATATGCGCCGACATGGGAATCGAACCGGACTGGAACGGCGCTGACCCATGGTTCGAGGACCTGAGAAGGCCAAGACTCAAGGCGAATAGCGCCTAGGGACAGTCATGGACATTTACGATGTTTCGTTCTTCCTCTCCACGATGTGGGTTGGGCCTTTCTGGGTAGCCATGCTAGTCTATCCAGAGCACGAGATGACCCAGAAGCTGATGCAGGGGCCGTGGTTCTTCATCGGGCCAATACTGTTCTGGTGGGTAGTCACGGCTTCGGATCCACAAGGCTTGGTGGATCTGGCCAAGGGCTCTACTGAACCAGCTAGCATCATGGGTAGTCTTGCGACTCTGCTAGGAACGAGAGCCGGGGCAGCAGCCGCTTGGGCCCACATGGTCGCCGGGGACATATTCGTGACCAGGTGGATGTGGAGGCGGTGCATGGACAACGGAAGCGAGAGGTGGGTCACAGCGACCACAGTTTTCTTTGGGGTCATGTTGATGCCTGTCGGCGTAGCTCTGCACATGGCCTTAGTACGTGAAAAAGCAGATTGATACCATGGAAGGGTGGGTGGAGAGCCTCGTAGCGGTTCCATATGGCCTCTGGTTCGTCTGGGTAGGTGTACAGCACTTCCTGGAACCGGAATGGTTCGAGCCAATTGTACCCAAGGCCCTCGGTGATCCGACTTTCTGGGTTTACACTAGTGGCGCCTTCGAGATACTACTTGGTATTGGCGTAGCTCTGCCGTGGTTCAGGAAGGAGGCAGCCCTCGCAATGACCCTGATGCTAATAGTTCTCTACTGGGCCAATCTGAATATGTGGATCAACGACATCCCCCTAGATGGAAAGACATACGCCAACCACTGGCACCTCCTCAGAGGTATAGGGCAAGTTGCTCTGATCTGGGTTGCTCTCTGGCTAGGAGGTTGGCAAGCCTGGCAGAGGTTGTTCGAACTGGCACGGTTGGGAGGCTAGATATGAAGTGGAGGAACGCCGTTAGAGTTTCGAAGATGAGGCCTGGAAGAGCCAAAATGGTGACCTTTGGTCTGAAGTCAGTAATGATCGCCGAGTTGGAAGGAGAATACCACGCAACAGAAGGGCTCTGCAGGCATATGAGGTGGCCGCTAGCATGGGGGGGCAAGCTGGAAGATGGTTGCATTAGGTGCCCCCTCCACCAGACCACTCACAGGCTTCATGACGGAAGTCTTGTGGAGTGGTCTCCTTTTCCACTATTTCCACCATATGGAAGGGCCGTCGGGAAGCTATCCAAGAAGAAGGACCTGCCAATATATCAGACAAGGGTCGAGGGGGACTTCGTCCAAGTAATGATATGAGTCAGAACCTTTCGACTTCCACTACACTACCGGTCTGGAGGTCGTAAGAGGAAATTCTTGGTCTGTGCGATTTGTCGCGAAGTACGATACCTGTATCTATCAACACAGCGGCGGCTCTGCCATCTTCTGTCTCAACCTCGCTCCTCCATATCCCTTCGTTTGGAGGTTCAACTCCGAACCTGCCGAGCATCTGGACCGGGGTGTGGCCCGCAATAATCTGCCTACTAGGATCAGGGGCTTGCTCTGCTAGGAATACTTCCCTGGACTTGAGTCTGTCCTGATCCGTCTGCTCCTCCAAAGGAATATCTATCCTGTACCCGGAGTGAGAAAGACGGAAGTCGTCTAGGACGACCTCGGTTGGGAGGGAGTCGGTGAACTCCAGCCACTCCTTGGCCCTTTTCCACTTCTCATCTCCTTCTCCGGGCATGGAGTCCAATGTTGCGTCTCCTCCGACCTTGTTTATCCAGAAAGCCTCTCTTTGCATATCCCCCCCAAGAGCCTCGGACATTATCATCTCGTGGTTACCTTTCAGGGAGAAGATGCGTGCGTCGTCCTTGACCCGGGAGAGGACGCCGTGGCTGTCCGGGCCCCTGTCGACCAAGTCACCTACACAAAGCACAATGTCGCCTTCGCAAAGGCGAAGCCGGTGCAGTACTTCCTCAAACTCATCCCTGTGGCCATGGACATCTCCTACTGCCCAAACAGAGTATCCCATTTCTAGAGCTGCTTGGAGGGCGTCCTCCAGGTCCAGATCTCGATGGATGCTGGACATCCTACTCCTCTTCTTCCACTGGCCCAGACTGTGTTGGGAGCAGCATAGCCGCAATGAGGCCAACTGGTATTGCAAGGAGGAAGATGCCCAGTGCGTCTCCCCGGGGTGGCCAGGAAGGCCGGGGGATGGCCGGCTCAATGATCATTCCAATAATGAACATGGCAGTCATCAGCGAAGCTATCCGTAGATTGTCCGGGGTAAGTCTGATCGGACCGTGCCTAATCTGCACGGCCATCAGTATGATCAGGAGTGCAATCAGTGCCATAAGAGGGAGGGTGGCTGTTTGGACCCCATCATCAGGGCCTGATCCCTCGTAAAGGGAGTCCTCCATCATCATCAGGACCCTGAAAGAAAGAGCTAGTATGATTACTGAGATACCTGCGATGAGGAGCATTCTTCGGTCAGTCTCTTGGCCCTCCTTTGTCATCCTACAACCTCCGTAAGTTCTACCCTCTTCCCCATCCCGTCCCTGATTCTCCTAATGTGGCCTTCTGCCTCCATGCGGGATAGTATCCGGCTTGCCTTGGAATCGGAGAAGCCGGTCTCCCTTACCAACTCAGCCTGCCACATTGAAGAGTCGTGTGCTGATAGTATTTCGACTATAGAACGCTGGTCCTCGGTCAGCATCGGCTCCCTTTTTGCACTTCCTCCGGAGACCGCTTTGGTATATCTACGGGGGTCGTTGAGCCACATCAGGGACACCCCGATGATTACCCCGACGCTGGTCAGGAATAGCGAGTAAATCACGTATGAGGCGAAGTATCCGGAGTCGGACTCGAAGGTGAATGGAACAGCGATAAGGAGGAGGAGCATGAATCCACCCAATGAGAGCGTTATCGCCGCAACCCTGTCCACATGAGCGGCAGGTCCCTTCCCGGAGTCACCTTCCATGCCCTTCCCGGGACCAATGTAGATGTGAATGTTAGGCGACCCGGTGCGTAAGGCGCACCGAGTCGATTTCGTAGTCTGATTCGTGTTTGTGGAAAGTTCACTCAGTGTGGCAGTACTGCCTGTCCTCGTACCATGTTCCGCCCGAGGACTCGCACTCCTCTCGGTTGTCCGGAGAGCTCGATTCGTCCTCCCTATCACGTTCGCCGGACTCGTCCTCGCTGCCGGGATCGTCTGATTGTTCTCCCCAGTCGCAGTAGAACACTCCTTCGCCGCGATCGGTTGCTTCAGTCCATATGCCCATCCTAGACTCACATACCTCCTGTGTGATCACTATTTCTGGCCTGTCGATGAGGGTGTCTCCTCCCTCCTCCCTGTCGTCGCACCTGTCTGTCATCTTGCAAATAGCGGCATGCATCCTTCCTCGGAATCCCTTCCTGTGGTCATGATCGCGATCGCACCTGCGATCGTCTGCGCACTCCCTGTGGTGCTCGGCTCGGGCGAGCATGTGGCCGAGGGCGGTCTCGATTACCTCGGAATCAGCAGAGCAGCCATCGCTGTCGATGCAGAAGGAAATGGCTACCTGGGCGGCCCTGAGCTGGGTGAACTTCTCCTCCGCGAATTCCACCTTATCAGACTCGTCCCAGTCCTTCCTCTCGTCCCAGTCCTTGAAATCGATATCGGAAACGCAGTAGCCTCCCTTTCGGTCGTCTATTTTCCAAGTACCATCAGCCTCCTCGCATACCTCCTGACTGCTGTCCTCGGTGTCTGAATAGTCGTCCTTCTCTGCCTCGTCGGTGCCGTCAAGCTCGGACTGCATACCCTCAACGGCCCAAGTGAGCTTCTCAATCATCTCGGAGAGAGGGTCGTTGTCGGAAGTGCAATCGGCACTTTCTATACAGAACTGGAAGGCAGCGATTAGGTTGGTGTCGATCTGAATTCTCTTCTCCAGATGCTCTGTCCTGTCCTCGGACCTATCGTCCATTCGGTCCTTCATGGCCTTCCTGATGTGCTTGCTCATAGGATTCTCGTCGGATTCCTTCTCTTCCCACGTGTCCTCTCCTGTGACGTCGTCCACTGCTCCCTCGAAGGGATCAGACTCTGCGTACTTCGGCGCTGCGTACTCCTCGAGAGTAGCACTCACCGAAGCTCCGGCCAGCAGGGACACCACGGCCAGAGCAACTACTCCCGCCGTGACTGCCTTCCTCTTTTGCTCAGTCTTGTCGCTGTTCTTTGGCTCCATTCCTATTCACCTAACATCCCGAAAGTTGCAAAACCATATCATAATCTAGCCCAAATGCTCGATAATAGGTGCAAAAAGCCGCAAAAGGTGTATACCGAATTATTCTCGCATAGATTGATGAAAAGACTGGTCGTAACCGTGCTCCTACTGTTCGCGGTGACCGCCACGGGGACTTCTGTAGGAGAGGAGTCCGGCCAGGAAGTGATAGTGACAGTAGATAGCACGAACCTTCGGTTCTCGCCGTCCTCGGTAACTATAGTGGAGGGAGACACGGTTCGATTCTTCTGGAGCGGTGAGCTCCTAGCTCACAATGCTGTAGCAGAAGACGGTTTATTCGACTCAGGAGAAGCGTCTAGAAACGTGGACTACTCATTCACATTCGAAATCGGGACAAACGGGACCCATCAGTACATATGCGAGCCTCACGAGGAATTCGGCATGATCGGAACGGTCATTGTCGAGCCGTCTCCTCCGAACCCCGAGCCAGAGCCAGAGCCATCTGAACCCGGGGGAGAGGATGCTTCCTCTGGGGGGACGTGGGTCCCCTTCTTCGGACTAGAGATCATGCTATCCGTCTTGCTAATAGTGGCGATTTACCAGTTTGGAAGAACGCGGGGGATCGGTGAGGCGCGCCTAGTGGGAACTGGGCCAGAAGAGTCAGAGGGCACCACTGCTGAGGACGAAGTCTAGCTTTGAGATGGTCCCGTCGACGTCCTCCTCATTCAGGACCAGAGGAGGTTTGATCTTAATCACGTTGTGAAGTGGCCCGTCAGTGCTGAGGAGCACGTCCATGTCTCTCATCTTGTCAACTAGTAGCGATGCCTCCTGATCAGCCGGCTCGAGGGTGTTCCTGTCTCTGACCATCTCGAAGCCAAGGAAGAGTCCCCTCCCTCTGACATCGCCGATGACCTCGTGCAACCCCTTCAGTGTTTCCAGACCGGTCTTGAAGCGCAAGCCCAAGTCCCTAGCTCTGGAAAGCAGCCCTTCGTTCTCTATCACGTCCAAGACCGCCATGCCGATTGCGCACGATACTGGGTTTCCACCGAAGGTGCTGAAAAACTCCATGCCTCCGAAAGAGGAGGCTATCTCGTTGGTGGTGAAGACTGCGGCCATTGGGTGTCCATTTCCAATAGGCTTCCCCATTACCACGATGTCAGGCACGACACCTGTCTCCTCGAATGCCCACATGTGAGAGCCGACCCTCCCGAACCCGACCTGTACTTCGTCTACGATCAAAAGGCCTCCTGCCCTCCTTACAGAGGTGGCGGCTTCCCTCAGATAACCATCTGGCAGAGGGACCTGCCCAGCACAAGACAGCATGGATTCGATCAATAGGCCCGCTACCTCACCAGCCTGTTTCATACCGGAGCTAGCCTCGGAGGCGAAGTCGGAACCAGCCCTGCGGTACGAGTCCGGAATTGGGAGGACGTGAACCCATGACTCTGGCGCACCCTTGCCACCGAGTCCCCTGAACTTATACGGGCTCAGGTGCACAAGCATCCCGGTATGGCCGTGGTATGCACCCTCGATTACAGCCATGTCATGATTTCCAGTGTATGCTCTGGCAAGACGTACAGCTAGCTCGTTAGCCTCACTACCCGAGTTAACAAGGAATCCCACACACAGAGATGGAGGGAGTGTGAAGGACAGGCGCGAGAGGTAGTCCGTTAGGCCTTCGTATACGTATCGGCTGTTTGTGTTCAGCAGAGCCATCTGCCTCTGTCCTGCCTCGACGACATGGGGGTTGCAGTGCCCCACGTGGGAGACGTTGTTGACTAGGTCGAGGTACTTGGTGCCGTCTGATGCATGAAGGTACTGCATCTCCCCCCTTACGATATGAAGAGGTGTCCCATGAGCGATTGACATAGCCTCGCTGATGTGTCGATTCCTAGCATCGAGAAGGTCAGAAATGTCACTCATCGTCGAAGACCTCGATCTCGACTGTTCGACAAACCATTCTTGTGGTGGAGGGGAGGACAGGTGTAATCTTCCGGCCCTGCTCGCCGAAGGAGTCCTCCAATTCCTCCACGAGCTAGGCTGGGTTGGGCCGTCCATAATTGATGGGTAGGAAATTCCGTATAGCGGAAACAGGTTTCCGTTCTCCTAATCGTTATGAAGGGAAGTGCTGGCGGACCATCGTGCCTGGCACTTACGACCGCAAGAGAGGACGAGCGCTGACTCGTGAAGTGTCGCCTGAGTTTGTCGAGGCTGTCTCGAGCTACTTCAACACACGTGCACCCGACTACGAGTCAGCGAGGGGTTCCCAACAGGCCTACTTCGCAGCACTGAGGGCACATGGGAGCGAGGTGGTTACCCTCCCAGCGATTGAGGGCTTTCCAGACTGCAGCTTCACAGAGGACACGGCAGTGATAGTCGACGACAAGGCCGTAATCCCAAACCTGGGACACCCTAGCAGAGATGGGGAGCAGGACTCGATAGCCGAGTTCCTTTCAGACGACTTCGAGATAGCTAGGATGCCCAAGGGAGCCACATTGGACGGCGGCGACGTCGTCTTCTACGACGATCGGTTCCTAGTGGGGGTTTCGACTAGAACCAACAAGGAGGGAGCTGCCTTCCTTACAGAACATGCAAACCATGCTGGCTTCGGGGTCCAGCTATTCGAAGTACCAGAAAGCACTCTGCATCTCACTACTGTGTGCTCTAGCCCCAGGCCGGGGACGATCGTTGCAGCAGAGGGGCACCTTACCGAGGAGAGTCTCTCCTTCGCGGAGGAACTTATCTGGATTCCAGAGGAGGAGGGTTACGCCGCAAATACGATCGCTTACGGTGACAGGATCATCATCTCTGACGGATACAAGAAGGCCAGGCAGATTTTGCTGGACTCGGGTTTCTCCGTCACGACTGTGGACATGGCCGAGTTCAGAGAGGTCGATGCTAGCCTCACATGCCTTTCTGTGTTCATAGGATGACTTTGTAGGGTTGGTCCCTTCCGGCCACATATGCACTCTGTTGCCAAAATAACCCTCGGTATAGGGGGAGTGATGCTTGCAATCGGTATTCTACTAACATTCTCTGGTGCTAAAGGGATAAGTTCGGCCGATGCTTTTTCTGTTGAAGACGAAACAGTCTGGTCCGGTAAATCAGGAGTCTATGTGAGCGAAGAGAAAGAGGATGGGGCGCTGTTGATATTCGTGAGTGACGAAGTTAGGTGTGACGAGTTTAGCCTGAATGTCAGCAGTGAAGAAGGAGAGAGCCCAAGATATGAGCCTGACTGGTGCGTTGAAGGCGGAAGTCTGCCCTCGGGCCATCTTGATGACCCCAAAGGATGGCTGCACATGGGAACGGTTCGCGGCCTCGAGTACGGCGTCTCTTACGAATTCACGTCAAACGAGGAGTTTTCAGGGGTACCAGAGGGAGTTGTCATCGAGATAATTGAGGACATAGTGGGTGGTTTCTTCACCGGTCTGGGCGGGGGTTCGTGTGCATGCTGTGGCTTGTTGGTGCTAGTTATCGGGGTAATAATGGCCATCTTTATGGATGATGATGACCAGCCGACCTCTTACCAGATTGACGAACAGGGGAGGGTGATCCTTGATCAGCAGCAGGGAGCCGCGGCAACCGTCCCCCCGTCGCAAGTCTTAGTCTCTGACGGCTCTGAAGACTCGGAGGCGAGCGCCACCGAGACGTGGTACAAGCAGACAGAGAATTGAACATCTAGGGCTTCTTTGTGATACCCCTCACCGAATCCATTAACAATGACTCTACGAGTCATTACGCAATGGCTGAGCGGCACGCTAAGACTCCATGCGAACGGAGGTGGAGCAGAGCATCGATCCTCCTAGCCATTCTCTTCGTTGTCCAGACCTGGGTTCCTGTAGTCTTTTCAGAGGGTAACGAATTCGATGACATGCAGATATGCAGCAACCCAATAGCTGGTCTTGGAGGCTTCTGCGACCAGAGGAACAACGTCGACGACGGAACCCCCGGGATTACCGAATGGGTAGAGGGGATGTACAACTTCAACATGACGAGCCCGACAGAAATAGAGTTCCAGGCATCCTGGGCCATCAGGGAGTGGGACAGGAGCGGGATGGACATCTTCCTAGACCCAAACATGACAAACGCACTTCAATCGGACAACATAGGACAGAACGACGGTTTGCCAGCTGACGTACTAAGGGCTGCATTCGACAACAACACGGACCCTACTGACCCCTCTTCCCCCACGGTTCAGGAAACCCTGCTATCAGAGATTGACAGCAGCATTAGCCAGCTCCTGTCCACCTGGGGTGGGTCGACGAGCCCACAGACCAACTGGTCCGACAGGGTTTTCCTTCCGAATGATGCTGGAGATATTTCTGAGGTAAATTGCTCCACTGATGTAGCCCTGAACAACGACAACAATGCATTCGAGCCCCCAGTCTGCATCTCCACTAGCGTGGTGATATCTCTCCCAATCTCTACCTACGGGCTCAGTGAGGAAAACGCAGCGGGCCTAGAGGCGGCTCTGGAGGGCATGCTCATCATGGGGTCGCAAGTCACCACGAGATTCGACGTCGACGTCAGTCCGGGTCACAAGGGCACCTATGCCATACAGCCACCCTCATACGCCACTGTGACCAATGCGGGTGGCACACTTGGGGAAAGGGTGCACCACACCGTTGAGAACTATCACTCGGGCCTATGGATAATCGACTGGAGAAGCCCATCGGGCCCACTGGCGGGACAGGCCTTCAATGGGGACCTAGACATGACAATGGGATTCAGACAGACTGCAACGACCGGAGTTGTAAGCGTCCCTACTGGAGACAAGAGCCTGGACTTGCGCGTAGTCGTGGACATGTCGGACGAGAGCAACGCGTTCATCGAGGTCGTTGCCGGAATCTACCAGATACAGACCAGCTCACTTGACCAGTGGGGAGTACCGCCGCTGATGTCCAAGGACAAAGCGAACATCCCGGTAATAACCTCAGACGGAATCAGGATGGCTTACCACACCGGCCTGCTTGACCTGAAGGACCTATCCGACAACATCCCAATCTCTGGTATCGGAGAGGCCATCGGGAACTCCAACCAGGGTGCTAATGTCCAGATGGGGGACTTCCAATGGACTCACGTGTCCCAACCACCACTAGACCCCGGGGGGCTGAACTACACCCACGGTTTCGGATGTCTGAGAGGAGTCCACTACTGCCTGGAAGGATCGGTAGCCATGGATGACTCTTTTCCGGTTTTCATGAGATCTATAAGCCACACATTCCCGTTCAGCCTAGCTGACCTTCTCGGAGGAAACCTTGGGAATGACGTCGGTTTCATGAACTCTGTCACCGGGGATGATTTGAGCATTCTTCTGAACTCAGGTGTTGAGTTCTCAACCATTCTTAGCGACGACGCTATGGACTCTTTCATCGGCAACATGCTTCCCAGCGGAATAACCGCGGACCTGACAATGGAGATTGTTCTACCAACGTGGGCATCGACCAAGGACGGAGGAAGCAGCATTGAGCTGTCATACAGGGTTTCTGGAAACCACGATGGGGAGGTAAGCCTAGCGGGATCAGACTCGTTCTTCTGGAATCATGCCATATGCTCCGACACGTCCGCATCTTCCTGTACCGATTCCAGCGCAGATAGGGTTTGCGAGTCGTCACTGAAGACTTGTGCTTATGTGGACGTAGGTCTGGACGTTTCTGAGTTCTCTATGGCCAACCTACCTCTGAGCAAGGGCGTGAGCGTGGAGTTCGAATTAACTGTCGACTTGACTGTGCACAGAATCGCGGTTCCGGATACTATGTTCGAGTCCATCAACACCCAATCGACAAGCATTAGCCTAGATGTGCTACCATCTGACCTGCTTCGCCTTTTCCTTGAGATCGGAAGCAGAGGGGATCCCCTAACTGTTGAGTTTCCCTTGTGCAATACAGGGAGAAGCTACTGTGACCAGAGCATCCCATTATCCAGCAACAACAATACAGGACTTCCGGCATTCGCAAGAGACTTTTCGAAAGACGTGAAGTCGTACATAATGGACGAGACCCAAGCCATGACATCGGACACCAACAACAACTTCGGAGACCTAGACATGTCTGGATTCTCGTTGGAGTTGGACTTCCCGTACGACGGTCTGGTCGACGATGATGAAGCAGTAAGCGACGAGGAGGGGCTGGTGATGAGTCTGCGAGTACCGAGAGTAAGGACCACCGTTGGCCTAGACAACACTTGGGCCGAGCTAATAGCAATAGCAGGGGGAGAAGAAGGCAAAGGCCACCAGATCGGTGTTACTACGGAACTGGTCCCCGCAAACGCTCTAGTAATGCCCTTCCTAAATCCAATGGTCTCGGCCATGGATGGTCTTACTGGAGCTCTAGCAGCAGGATTGGTCAGTGCTGAGGGAGTGAGGGGGCCAGCAAATCTCAGCGTTCCAATAGCAACCTCAGCTCTCTCTGACATAGGACCCGACGAACTAGGGATCGACCTTGGTGGTACTGTTACCTTGACCTTGCCGCTAGGAGTACAGCTCGAAGGCATCACTTCGGTCGATAGTGAAGGTGGATCCGTGACATCAGTCATAGATGAGGAGACTCAGAGGCAGGTCATTACCTACGACATCAGGCAGGGTATGGGGGATGATACCGTGGAATTCGGGGTTCTCCTGACCCCAACATGGATCCTCCAGCAGTTAATTTACTACCTCGGAGCAGTAATCATGTTTTTCGTTTGGAGGGTTAGGAGGAGGAACGTCAAGAAGAAGCGCAAGAGGAGGGCGCTTGCACTAGAAGCTCTCGAGGAAAGCGCCGCTTCGCCCATCGGGTACATCCCCCCGGCCCCCACAATAGAGGTTCTTCAGGTCGCAGACAACGGCATAGTGGTCAAGAAGAGGCTGCCTACTGCGTAGTGGAGTTTCTATGAGAGTACTGTTAGTCGTTTTCTTAATCATGGCCGCTCCTCTAAGCGGTTGCTTGGGAGAGGTCCCCGAGGATGCTTCTGCAGATAGCTTGGAAATCGGGCCTGAGACCCTGGTGTCCGGGGAATTCCAGGAGGTTTACCTAGAGGCAAGTCATGCAATGTCGGTATTCGTACCATACTTGATCAGGGACCCTGTCACGGGGTTCGTCCAGAACTCCACGGTGGTTGATATCGAGAGAGGTTCCTCGATTACCCTGAATATGCTAGCCCCACCTAGGAATGATTTCCTAGTCTTGTTGGTCGGCGTCGAGGGCAGAACTCATTGGCCAGTGAGGGAAGCCAACGAGTCATGGGGGACCTGGCTTGAGCGCGGCGGCGAATCGGGCGGTTCTCTTATGGGAGTGCATAGGGTCTCCGGCAACTCCTCACTCGACACTATCAACAGCAGCACAGAATCAGGGGGCCCGGTGTCAGTCAAGCTGATTTCAGCCCAGAGGGTTTCCAACGTCCCAGTGAACGAAGGAGGCGCGCATTCGGGAGGTCTGGTCCATGGGAGAGTCGTCTACGAGAGGCTTCACGAGATCACCGATCCGTCGAACACCCTTGACCCAGTCGACGGTAGGGCAGGTTACTGGGACAGGTGGGCGGGACAAGGAAACCCGGCTTACGAGGACGCGGCTCAATACCTCATCGCAGAGCTGTCTTCCTTCGGCTTGGAGGTAATGGCGCACAGGTTCGAGTTCACGGACATATTCGGCAGCCAGAATCCCGAGTCGTACAACGTGTGCGCATACAAGTGGGGGAGTGTCTTCACTAACGAATGGTTGGTATTCGGAGCGCACTTCGACGTTGCGCCACCTGCAAACATGGTTCTGCTAGACCCTCACGTCATCGGCATGAGGACCTATGGCACTAGGGTCGGTGCATACGATAACTCAGCAGGGACCTCGATGGTGCTCGAGACCGCTCGCGCTCTAGCAGAATTCGACAGCAGGAGGACGATGGTGTTCTGCCTGTGGTCCGGTGAGGAGGGCGGGAAGAGGGGTTCCGACTATTGGACCGACTACTACGTTAAGGAGGACAACCCAGAAGTCACTGTTACTAACTACATCAACCTCGACATGGCTGGCGTCAATTGGCCGGGCGGTGGAGGAGCCCCCCACGGAGACCCTGATCCACAGATAGACGAGGACGGGTACCCCAAAGACAGCGAAGTCTGGCCGATGAGGGTGTACATTGGGCCCGGACCCAACCACGGTACGCTCGACCAACCGGGAATGGTCGGTCTTTCCAACTGGATCGGCTCGGACGCCCTTGGCCTTGAGGAGCAGATGGGAACACTGGTGGGAACAAACTACTCCGCAGACACGTGGAAGACCGATGTCTGGCTGGACATGGACAGGCCAGAGGTGATAGTCTACGAAGACACTACTGCTCGAAGCGACCACGCCAGCTTCCAGGACAACCTAGGCACTGTCACCGTCGGCTTCGGAGGCCTGGTAGACGGCTACTGGTGCTACCACCAGGTCTGCGACACGCTTGAGGAGATGGAACAGTGGATGGACACGACGGGCAAGGGTTACGGAGAGGAGAACACCGGCGTCGCGAACTTGGTGAACAGCCTTGACATGATCACTTGGTGGGCCCTAATGACCTTCTTCCACTGTGACGAGGAGCCTGTTTTGAACGCAATCTAGCGTCCTAGAATACGCTTGCTTTGGTGAATGTGATGTAGACCAGAGCCACCGCAACGCTCAGGCAAGTGTAGAATATCGGCTCTGACCAAGTCTTGATCTTACGCCCATCCAATGGGCCGAAGGGGAGCATGTTGAACGCACAGAGGATGGCGTTCCCCCATAGCCAATAGTGAATGACCAAGTCGATCGCTCCGAAGACCCCGCCAAGCAAAAGCCAAGCTGAGTAGCCCATCGCCCACAAAGCCATGTTCGTGACGGGCCCCGCCACCGCAATCTTCCCGAACTGGTTTCTCGTCGCGTTTCCAGCAACCATAACCGCACCGGGTGCCATGAACACTATGCCGAGTATCGCAGCGAGAATCAACCCAAACCTAAGACCACCGGGATCGGCCCTGAACTCGGCCCAGCACCCGTAGTACTTGGCCACGAACTTGTGTGCGAACTCATGGAGCAGGAAGGCTGGGGCAAGTGAAATAAGAGACAGAAGGCAGTAGCGGGGGAATTTCGAGGAGAGGCCCAGTATCCCACCATCAAACATTAGGGCGAGGGCGAGGGTGAAGGCTCCTGTGGCTAATGCTAGATGGCTGATCTCCGTGCTGGAGAAGTGCCAGATTGAGCCCTTGTGGAGGGGTATCGCCTCGGCCGTCCCCTGTTCGCCGAAGAAGCTCGATACCACCCTCCCGTCTTGGCCCACCTTCATCACGTGAATCCTAGGCTGGCGACGAGTGCCGTCGTCCCTTGCGGCAGAGTGGCTTCCGACCCTCTTGCGAGTCTCGAATGGATCCCCGTCGACCCACCATGCTCGTGGGTCTCTCTCGCCCGACATGGTCTCTGACTGGTCTGGTCTGATATCAATGCTATTCGGACTCAGTCCTCGAGCATGCCCTCTATCTCGGCAATCAGATCCTCCCATGTCATCCGTGTATTCGGTTCACCTTCCCTTAGCAGCTCCCTCATCTCGTCTATCTCCACCTCGTCTGGGGGCCTTTCGGACCACCTGTTCTGGTTAGCTACGTCCCTAATCAGAGACTTCTTGCGAGACAGCCTAAGACGGTGGACGGTTCGCTGGTCCTTGTCGTCTCTCTCTGGATCGAACTGGTGCTCGCGGATCATCTCAGCGTATGCTTCCATCCACTTTCCGTGCTCGTCGTCTTCTACATGACTGAAGGGATCAGCAAGCATCGTGACCAGTTCCCTCGCGAGGCGCTGTGCCTTAGTACTGGCCTTTCCGCTCGTTAGTCTATCCCTAGCCCTGGTGTGACTCTGAATACAGGACTTGCATCTTTCTGATCCGGGAATGTCGGGGGCATCGCAATTCAGACAGCAGACAGAGAAGCCCATCTGCTCCATTGCTCTCCTAGGAAGCGACATCTATGTTCACCCGGTCTCGAACTCTGCCAGATTCCCATAATCTACCAGTAGGCTGGGGCCGCTGCTGAGGTAGCACATTATCCCTCTCCTGCTACGAGAGTCCTCGGGCGTTGAGTTGTTTCCGGTTGCGCAGGACTCTGTGCAGCCATCTGCGAAAGCGATGTAGACTCTCCCCTCCCTGTCGATGTGCAAGTCGTTGAAGTCGAGCAGGTTTCGGTTCGAGCCCCCGATGTCTCTGCAGTCGCCGCTGTTTAGGCAGATACTGCCAATCTGAACGGGATCAGGAGATGCCCTGACTGTATGGAAAACCGGGGTCGCGTCGAGTGCATTGAGGCTGAAAGTGATGTAGAGATAGTAGCTGACGTTCGCGTTGGCGTAGTGAGCGTTGCCGTCCCATGGCTCCCCGTCTATGTTGGGCTCCCCCAGCTCGCTCGAGTTCTCGCTCCCGAGGTATGTGACTGCGATTCTGCCTGGGTCGCCAGCATCTATCTGCGAGAAGGCAGTGGATATCACCTCGATTGGGCTAATCCTGATGCTCGTCTGCTCCCAGGATTCTCCCGAATCTGTGCTCCTAGACATGTAGACGCCCTCATCGGCTCCTGTCCAGATGTGGTAGGCGTTAGATTGTGTATCCGTCGCGACCTCTGAGTTCTTTCTGGGGTAGGGAGTTCCCACATCCTCTCCCATCGTTCTGTCGAACCATGTCAGCCCGTTGTCCTTCGATACTATGACGGAGGGGGTTTCCACCCTGGGGGTGACGTATACGGTCCCATCAGGTGCAGAGGTGATGGCCCCGTGAAGGCCTCCATTGGTGGTCGCAAGGCCTATGATCTGCCCTCCTGCTTCGAATGTCGCTCCACCATCGAAGCTCGTGAAGCAGAAAATTCCAACGAGCTTGTTGTAGCAATAGTACACCGCTTGTTCGTAGAACGCCTGAGAGAATTGGCCTCCCACACCGTACCCACTGCTGGTCCAAGGTCCTGTGGCCAGCTTGATGTGGTCGTTTACAGGGGTAGTGCCGGAGTCGTGCGGATTGCCTACCCAAGTTTCCCCATCATCGTCGCTCCAGCATATCCACGAAGTCTGAAGGCCCTGCATCTGGACGTTGAATATCCGGTCGGTCTCCGGGTCGACCCATCCCCAGGGGTCGTTTGTCTGAAATGCGCA
>CEUS01099131.1_pt1 | contig 23017 bp, 20 predicted proteins | sample 427031 | NCBI WGS metagenome assembly CEUS01 (sample SAMEA2622837, study PRJEB7988) | marine metagenome | biome: marine biome (ENVO:00000447); feature: marine epipelagic mixed layer (ENVO:xxxxxxxxx); material: "saline water (ENVO:00002010), including plankton (ENVO:xxxxxxxx)" | depth 140 m | reverse complement strand
ATCGCTTTTGGTTATTGCTGAGGAGAGGACACATTGGATTGTATGTGCGCAAATAATGTATTTTTGGGTATCGTTTGTTAAAGCATGAAATTTCAACCATCTTTTAAAAATACTGAGATTTTAATATCATACTCGGGCTTTCACGAAATATTAGATTCAACGACTATAGGAGCTAACTATGGCTGTAGTAACTCTAGGTGGTCTATGGGGTGGTGGATCGAAATTATTGGGCCCCCAAATAGCGAATTTACTGGACTATGAATATGTGGACAGGCTTCTACTGAACAAAGTGGCTAAAGATCTTGGTACTTCGGTTGAGGTTATAGAAATCCATGAATCAAGAAAAAAAACGCTTACAGAAAAACTTCAAGAACTAATAATTCATGCATTGGAACAATCAGCAGTTAGTCCCATAGGGAACGAGCCATATCTTGGATCTTCAATGGCGCCGCTTCTGACAGATGATTACGAACATATTTTGTCTGGGAGTCAACATATTGACAATGCCTCCAGCAAAAAAACATATTTCATAGCTATATCTAGTGCGATTTATGAGTTGGCCGAAAATGGTGATGTTGTTATAAATGGTCGTGGAGCTCATCTAATACTGGAGAGTGACCAGAATGTGCTTAGAGTGGGTATATACTCTGAATTAGATGATCGTGTAAAAATGATTCAAAGTATTGAAAACGTAAGTGAACCCGAAGCTTTACGAATGATAAAGTCTCGTGATGCGGCCAGACGATCGTACTTCAAAGAAATCTTCAATGTGGATGATCCAGATGCACCAGAGCATTACGACATAATGCTTAACCTGAGTGAAATCAATCAAGAATTTGCAGCGGACATTGTTGTTAACAGTGTCGATGCCTTGCGCAATGGTTTAATACATCGTCATTAGCATGATTTCACAGTTAGCATTGAGGCCAATTTTGTCAGCGTGATTTGCCGAGTAATAGATTGTAATTTACATACAGGTACTGGGAAACTTTCCGACTGGTATTTGGCAGGGATTTTAGAATAGATTCAATTAAGCGGTTGACCGATAAATCACCAGCGCTTATATTACCGAAGACTGGACAATAGAAATTCTGTTATATCAAAACACAGGAGAATAGAATGATTTTTGGCAGTGGTGATTTTAAATATGAAGTGGTGGAAGATTGGGGAACCCTTCCTTCAGGTTACGAGTTAGTTCAAGTGGCTGGAGTTGCAGTCGATTCTTCTGACAGGGTATATGCCTTTAATCGTAGTGATCACAAAATGGTGGTATTTGAGTCTGATGGGACATTCATAAAGGCCTGGAAAGAAACATTCAATATTCCACATGGGATGAGAATAGGCCCTGACGGGAACATATATCTGGCCGACCAAGGATCACATTTAGTTCTGAAATATGCACCGGACGAAACATTGATTCTCAAGTTAGGAAATCCCGATCAACCTTCTGACACAGGAAAAACTCAAATCGCACCCGCTTCAGGTGGAGATGGATTTCTTGTTGAAAAGCCTGGAAGTCCATTTAACCAACCAACTGGAGTTGCAGTGAATTCGGACGGAGATATTTTTGTTTCAGATGGATATGGTAACTGCAGGGTACATAAATTTAACTCTAACGGAGATTTGCTGATGTCATGGGGGGTGCCTGGAATTGAGCATCCCGGGGAATTTCATCTTCCCCACGGAATAGGCTTAGATAACCAGGGTCGCTTACTTGTAGCAGATCGTGAAAACCATAGGATACAATTGTATAGCCAACAAGGTGAACACATAGACACATGGACGGGTTTTAATTTACCCTGTTCTGTGACTGTCGGACCGGATGGTACAGTGTATGTACCAGAATTAGGCAGCAGGATGAGTATATTGGATTCGGAAGGCAATCTTTTGTCTCGTTGGGGTGGTGAAGAGAGCAAAGAGAGTGGACTGTTTATAGCTCCTCACAGTGCCGCAGTTGATTCCAGAGGGGACCTATATATAGGAGAGGTGTTAGAAGGCAGTAGGCTCCAGAAATTTGCCAGAGTGTGAGTTTTTATTAATACTGGAATTAGATTTAATTAGTTGTACAAATTTATTGGATATCATGAAGGAGTTGCGTAAATGGACGGAAACAGAGCTATAGCAAAAATCTTGAAAGCTGAAGGTGTAGAGTGGGTTGCTTGTTTCCCAGAACAGAAATTAATTGATGCAGTAGCCAAGGAAGGCATTAGGCCTATACTTTGCCGGCAAGAGAGAGCCGGAGTTAACATGGCTGATGGGTTCAGTCGGATCATGAACGGCAGGTCAATTGGTGTATTTACTATGCAAGTAGGCCCTGGTGCAGAAAATGCTTTTTCCGGAGTTGCGCAAGCGTATGCCGATTCAGTGCCAATGCTTGCACTCCCCGGCGGGATAGAAAGAAACAAATATGGAGTGCATCCTAATTTTGATGCAGTTCCCAACTATAGCTGTATCACAAAATGGGCTGCTAACATAAATCTTGTGAGTAGAATTCCTGAACTCATGAGATATGCTTTCAGCCAACTTAGTCATGGTCGTCTTGGCCCAGTTTTGGTGGAGATCCCAGGGGACGTTGGTACAGAAGAATATACTTCTCCGCAAATTGATTACCAACCTGTTCAAAGGCATGTGTCTGCGGGCAGTACAGAGGATGTGCGAGATTTGGTAAAAGCACTACTGAGTGCTTCAAATCCGGTCATTAACGCCGGACAAGGAGTAATGTACGCAGAAGCCACAGATGAGCTTGTGCGATTCGCTGAGTTGACCAATATACCAGTCACAACCACACTTGCGGGAAAGAGTGCATTCCCTGAAAACCATCGACTTTCTCTAGGGGTAGCAGCAAACTCGTTAACTCAAATGGCTCAACATTTTCTAGAGAAAACTGATTTGATCCTTGGCCTAGGAAGTAGTCTTACCATGTCTACTTTCAATGCTCAGATACCTGAAGGAGTACTTACAGCACAAGTTACGAACTGTGCTGACGATTTGAATAAGCAGTATGGTCCTTCTTATGGAGCGGTAGGAGACGCAAAGATTGTTTTGGAACAGATGATAGAGGAAGCCAAAAGACAGCTTGGAGAACAGGGCAGAGGAGATGTGAACGGTGTTGTGGATGAGATTGCGAAGGTTCGAGAAGTTTGGATGGAGCAATGGAGTCCGCTTCTGACTTCGGATGAGGTGCCAATTAATCCATACAGGGTGTTTACGGAATTAGCTAACTCAGTAAACGTAGCTGATACTATAGTGACCCATGATTCTGGATATCCTCGAGACCAGCTTGTCCCGTTTTGGAATACGGTAAAACCAAGAGGCTACATTGGATGGGGGAAATCAACGCAACTTGGATATGGATTAGGGTTGGCAATTGGGGCTAAGCTCGCAGCACCAGAAAAACACGTGATTAACTTTATGGGTGATGCAGCATTTGGCATGGCGGGATTGGATATTGAAACCGCTGTAAGATCTGAGATTCCAATATTAACTATAATATTGAATAACAGTATTATGACCCACTACAGCTCTCATATGCCTTATGCAACCGACCAATGGAAACTTAACGAACTCTCTGGAGACTATGCAAAAGTGGCAGAAGGCTTAGGGGCTCATTCCGAAAAAGTTACTGCACCTGATCAGATAGCATCAGCTATCAAACGTAGTTTGCAGGCCAATTCTGAGGGGCAGCCCGCTGTTATAGAGGTTATCACCAAAGAAGAGGAACGAGTATCAAAGTTCTAGAGAACTAAAATAGGGGTACACTTCAAGAGTGTTTGTTGACAATTGACCAGTGGTAACACTGGTCAATTGTTTTGTGTAAATAGTCCTTTAGGCCTCTCGATTAATTGCTGTAGGCGTTTGATGAAATTGGCAGCGATTGCTCCGTCAATAACTTGGTGGTCAACTGTCAAGCTAATAGTGATGATTTCACGTATAGTGATCTCTTTGTTCCTAACTACTGGTTTTTCCACTGAGCGTCCAGCCCCTAGAATCGCACTCTGACCCAGGTTAAGAATGGGAGTAAACCCATCTACGCTTCCTAGTATACTAACCGTGAATGTTCCTCCATCGATTTGTTCAGCAGTTAACTTACCCTCTCTCGCTGTTTCTGCTAGTGTGCCTATTTCATCGGATATATCAGAGACGGTTTTTGACTGTACGTCTCTAAGAACTGGTACTATCAGCCCATCATCTAAAGCAACAGCCAGACCTATATTTATTTGATCAATAAATAATATTGAGTTATCGTGCAGGAGAGTATTCATAATAGGTATTTTGTTCAGTGCTTCTGCGCTGGCTTTGATCAAAACAGCGGGAAGTCCCACTTTTTGACCAGCATTTTTTGAGAATTCTCTTCTCATCCGCTGAGCTTCAGTGACATCGATTTCAACAAAGAAAGAAAGTTGCGCCGTATCAGACAGGCTTGAACTCATACGATCGGCTATAGTTTTTCTCATACCAGCCATTGGCACTTGTTTGGATGAAACTGGAAGACTGGCTGGTAATTGTGTTTTGTCAGAGGACTCAATATGGTTTCTGACATCTTGTTCGACAACTCTTCCCCGTGGGCCAGTTGGAGTAACGGAATTTATGTCAATTCCTAGATTGGCCGCAAGCCGCCTAGCTCCGGGCGAAGATTTCACTCCATCAGGGTTCTGACTGGTAACTATTGCGCGTCTTCTTGATGTTCTAGGCTCGCGTTTAGGAGATGGTGCTTCGAATTCTGGGGACGGAACTTCTTCTCCTTCGTCTAATAGATATCCAATCAGCCCATCTACTGCAACGGTGGCTCCTGCTTCAACTACAGAGTGAAGATAGCCGTCCCTAGTTGCTTCTAGATCGTAGTTGATTTTTTCGGTTTCTATCTCAGCTAATACAGTTCCAGATGTAACATAATCTCCTGTATTTTTGGTCCATTTATTGACGGTTCCTTCGGACATTACCATGCCCAGTTTTGGCATTACTATAGCAACGGCCATTCATGTCTCCTACTCTAATATTGATATTGCAGATTCAACAATTCTCTCGGTTGACGGCATGAACATAACTTCTAAAGGCAGACTGTACGGTACAGAGCTGTGAGGTGGGGTAATCCTTATTGGAGGGGCGTCTAAATAGTCGAAGGCCTGTTCCGCTACAAGAGCTGAAATATCTGAAGCAACACTACATCTAGGGTAGTCTTCGTCTACTATTATTATCTTCCTTGTTTTTTTCACAGATGTAAGAATAGTATCTTCATCAAGCGGGGAAATTGACAGAAGGTCTATGACCTCAGCTGAATATCCCTCTTGTTCAAGCTCAACTGCTGCTTCATGGCAAAGAGTGGTCATATACCCAGTACCAAGAAGAGTGACGTCGGTACCTTCTCTAGCCACGATAGATTTGCCTATAGGTAATTCGTAGGGTTCTTCCGGGACATGGACACCGTAAGATAATCCTTGGCCGACGGCGGGAGTGACTCCTCGACCCATCAGGAGCTTATGGTTGAAAATAATTACAGGGTCATCATCACGTATTGCGGCGGTGAAAAGCCCCTTAGCTGTATATGGATCCGAGGGGCACACGCATTTCAATCCCGGGAAATGTGAAAATACCGAATACAATGTTTCAGAATGCTGCGCAGCGGAATTTGTCCCTGCTCCTATACTTGTCATGATAGTTAGAGGAAGTTGTACTTTTCCTCCGAACATATAATGCATTTTTGCAGCATTATTGATGATCTGGTCACCACAGACCCCGAAAAACCCCACAAACATCAGGTCTACTAGTGGCCGCATTCCAGTTGCAGCGGCTCCTACACCGGCTCCTACAAATCCAGCCTCAGAAATCGGGGTGTCTCTGATTCTCTCAGGACCAAATTGGCCTATCAGCCCTTTAGTTAGCCTGAAGACTCCCCCCCAAGCGTCTTCTAACCCATCTCTACCAGGAGCACCTGCGATGTCTTCACCCATCACAAATACAGCGGGATCGCGTTCCATTTCCTGACGGATTGCTTCATTGACTGCTTGGACGAAAGTTATTTGTCTAACCTTTTGCTCTTGAACCATTCGAACCTCCGTGTGGCCCTAATTACCGACGTATATTTGCTATTCCTTACAATAGTGGCAGTGAATCTTATTATCCGCTGGTCCCTCCTTGATCAAACCTAGTAGCGTGAACCAAAGCATCTTCAATACTAGTTGTTGACGCAGCTGTTAATTTTTGTTCAGGATATGACAGGTATACGTCTTCGAGTAATGCTTCCGGCTCTGGAAAGGGACTCTCATCAGCAAATTTTACAGACTCTGCCACAACTGATATCGCTTTGTTTTCAATTTCGTTCAATTCCTGTTCAGTAGCGAATTCACCTTCAATAAGGTGTTTTTGCATACGATCTATGCAGTCTCTGGCATGGTAATAGTCTTCTTCTTCTTTGGTTCTATAAGTATGTGGGTCATCTGCTCCAAAATGTCCATGATACCTATATGTTTGGGCTTCTATTAAGGTTGGTCCTTCACCAGATCGTGCTCGGCTGACCGCTTCTCCTCCAACTTCATACATGTCCAACACGGATTGGCCATCAACTGTTACTCCAGGAATGCCATAGCCTGCAGCTCTTTCAGAGACTGACCCTCCAGCGACAGCGTATTCAAACGGAGTGGATTCTGCATATCGGTTGTTCTCGCATACGAACAAGACAGGAAGCTTCCAGATACCTGCCAGATTCATAGATTCATATAGCGTGCCTTGTCCGGCTGCTCCGTCGCCGAAGAAAACTACGCTGACAGAATCTGATCCTTTCATTTTGGCACTTAATGCTGCCCCAGTAGCGACTGGAATATTGGACCCAATAATACCGTTGGCTCCAAGCATTCCTTTTGTTATATCTGCAATATGCATTGTTCCACCTTTACCTTTGTTGGTTCCGGTGGTTTTACCTAAAAGTTCAGCCATCATTTCGTTTACGTCAACACCTTTAGCTATGCAGTGGTGATGGCTACGATGGGTACCAAGTACATAGTCACCGTCCATTAGGTGTGCACAAATTCCTGTGGGGACCGCTTCTTGACCGATGGACGAATGCAGTCCTCTCAATTTGCCAGAGTCGGCCTCTCTCTTACACTGTTCTTCAAATCTTCTTATTGTAACCATGGTTTCATACATCCAGAGGAGTTTCTCTGTCGTTAGTTCGGGTGTAGTTGAACTCATATCCGACTCCTTACTTTCGTGTGTTGAGGATTATAACAGCCGAACTGGCAGACTAGAAGCTCTGTTGGTCAAAGTATATTCATGGGATGGTTCTCACTCTGTGCTTCTGTGGTTCGAGATACAAGTCAACAGACTGATTTCTATGGTCATGAAAATTTGCACAAAAGTGATTTACTCGCTAATATTTCTATTAGAACATGGAGGGGAAATGGATCTGATAGATAAACAAATTATTGACATTCTTCAAGATGATGGACGTTCTTCAAACGCTGCGATAGCAAGAGATGTAGGAGTTAGTGAAGGAACTGTCCGACGGCGTCTAAAAAAATTAATTGATGGTGATTATATAAAAGTAATTGCAATAACAGAGCCTGCTAAAATGGGAATGTTGTCTGAAGGGTTAGTTGGGATTCAGACAGACCTGGACATGATAGATTCTGTGGCAGATGAGTTGACCAAAATTGATGAAATTAATTGGGTTACGGTCACGACGGGAGCATTTGATATATTTGTATGGGCCACGCTCCAGTCTGCAGAAGCTCTGGGCGTTTTTTTAAGAACCAGAATTGCTACTATACCTGGAGTGACCCGGACTGAAACGTTTGTGAATCTGTCAGTCAGGAAACGTGGTCATGGGGTAGCGACACCTCCCTAGAGGTGTGATTAGCGATGTTAGCCGGTTTGGGCTAGATTTTAGGACTCCATAAAATTTACAAGGGGGTGATGTGTGCTCAAGACAAGCGGTTGTGGAAAACTCAGGACTACTCATGTCGATGACGAAGTTACAATCGCGGGTTGGGTTCATCGGAGACGAGATCACGGCAATTTAATTTTTGTAGATCTCAGAGATAGCCAAGGTATTGTACAGGTAACTTTCAATCCAGATACTGGACTGGAAACTCATAAGATAGCTAGTACCCTTAGAAACGAATGGGTTATTCAGGTAGTAGGTAATGTCCAATTAAGACCAGAAGGTACCGAGAATGATGAATTGCCAACGGGAGCAGTAGAGGTTTCTGCAACGAAGGTTAATGTTCTTTCAGAATCAGAGACACCCCCATTCTATGTCAACGAAGATGTGGAGATTGACGAACTTCTAAGGTTGAAATATCGATATATTGACCTTAGGCGTCCTCGTATGGTTGATATCATGACACTGCGTCACAAAGTGGTTAAATTCATAAGGGATTTTTTGGACGCCCGGGATTTTCTTGAAATAGAAACCCCCATACTTATAAAAAGTACGCCAGAAGGTGCCCGGGATTTTCTAGTACCAAGTAGATTACATCCAGGGAACTTTTACGCATTACCTCAATCACCGCAGCAACTTAAACAATTGCTTATGGTTTCCGGAGTTGAGAGGTATTTTCAGATAGCTCGTTGTTTTCGAGATGAGGACCCTCGTGCGGACAGAGTTGTCGAGCACACTCAATTAGATTTGGAGATGAGCTTTGTTGAAGAAGAAGATATTCTGGAACTTATTGAAAATCTTTATTCTTCCCTGGTAAGTGAGCTAGTACCTGAAAAGCAAATTGTTAAGCCTTTTCCCCGGTTAACATATCAACAGTCTATAGACTTATATGGTACTGATAAACCAGACCTTAGGTTTGACCTCAAACTAGCAGATATATCAGACATAGCTGAAAAAACTGAATTTAAAGTTTTCCAATCAGTAATCAAATCGGGTGGAATAGTGAAAGGATTTGCCGCTCCTGGATGTGCTAGCTATTCACGGAAACAAGTTGATCAGCTAATTGAATTTGTTAAATCTCGAGGAGCCCAAGGATTGGTTTCTATTGCACTTGAGGGTGACAACAACTCTCTAGATGATTTAACTATGGATGGAGTACGGTCCTCAGTTGCTAAATTCATAACGTTGGATCAGGTCAAAGATATTGCAGGTCGATTTGGAGCATCAGCAGGTGATCTTTTGTTGATAGTTGCTGGGCCAAGTAAATCCACCAATTTGTCTTTAGGGCAACTAAGAAACGAAATGGGACAGCGACTCCAGTTAGCCGATCCTCAAACTCTATTGTTTAGTTTTGTGCTCGACTTTCCATTGTTTGAATGGAATGATGATGAGAATAAATGGGATGCCATGCATCATCCATTTTCTGCACCAAAAGATGGGTATGAATCTTTGATAGAAACCGACCCAGGTAAAGTTATTGGAAGACTGTACGATGTGGTATGCAATGGTCAAGAATTAGCCAGTGGCAGCATACGTGTTCACACACGAGAACTACAGGAGAAGATATTAAGGACAATAGGCTATACAGATGAACAGATTGGTGAGAGGTTTGGTCAATTGCTAGATTCTTTTGCATTTGGGGCGCCTCCACATGGTGGTATTGCACCAGGTATAGACAGACTTCTCATGACGTTGGCGGGTACTGATAATATACGAGATGTTATTGCGTTTCCCAAGACTCAGAGTGGCCAAGATCCGCTTTTTGGCTCTCCTTCTCCTCTAGATCAAGACCAACTACAAGAACTTAATATAAGTGTAAATGTAGATCCTGCAAATACGAGTGACAAAGCATAGTTATTGCGGCAATAGCTCGATGTTAGTGGGTTTCTAATAGAGCGCTGGCGATACGCCAGTTACCGTGTTTATCACAGCAAGCATAATAGATCCTGTAAGTGTCGGTTGAAATTTTCATCACCGACATATCTTCAGCATGAACTGCATCTAACCTGTCAGAATTGTGCCCGCCCCCATCAATGAGGCATTTTGCGGGACCCCATGTTGTGCCATCTTCTGAAAAAGCCACAAATATACGGGATCGGTATCCAGCCATGTCCACTTTAATTGATTCAATTGCAAAGTTGTCGGTTAGGTGATTCTCCTCAGAATTAGTATTATGACTGGGATGGAGAGGAACGGTAGTTCCCGCAGGTACGTCTTGCCAGGCCGAGTAGACCAATGCCCAACCGTCTTGTTGCTCATCTGGGGCTATCACTTCCCCTGCAGTGATACCGCCTGTTTCCATAAAATATTGATCACTTCGTAAAATGTGATCCTGCTCAAATTCAAAAACGATTCCATCGGATGTCACTGCACTTATTACTTTTTTTAAACTTGGTTCACTAGAATTTGGTGCTGTATTGCAGCAATATAAGCGCCCAACGCCGTCTTGAAACGATCTGTAGCGCGGCCCACCCAATCCCCCAGTTCTTTGCAGCCTTATACCATCCTCGATATCCCAATTCAACATATCAGTTGAGGTCGCACTGCATATAACGGTAGGAACATTAGCAGGTCCTCTGGCCTCAAAATACATACGCCATCGGTTGGTTCCATAACTAACTATTGAAGGGGCTAATACTCTGAGTGACATATGAGTAGACATCGGTTGTGGCGCTAACCGGATCCCAGGCTCTTTTTGGAATTTTAGTCCGTCGTAAGAGATAGCGCTTAAAATATAACCCTGGCACTCAGGGTATGGTTTGCCTGGTCCAATAGCGGTATAGAAGAGTCGGTACCCTCCTGTTGGAATCTCGACGATACAAGGAGCCTGGACTTTGTATAAATCTAGTGTACTGTCTCCCTCTATTCGTGGCCCATTATCATTAAAGCATCTAAGTATTTTCAAATTAACATCGCTCCAAATATAATTCGGTTATCAGGGACGGGATTTACTGGATAGATTAGTGTGTAGTTCAGCTTCTAATAAAATGCAAGCGTGTATTTGTCGTTGTCTGCAATTCAAGAAAGGTAGATTTGTCACAGAAACTAATCACTACCTTTGGCTAGTTAGCATTCTGGAGACTGACCAGTAAAGATAATGCTTGCTGTCTAGAATTTTCTGAAAGCCGAGCTTTGAGAGCATGTCCGATAGCTCTACGAGCGTTGTTTAAGTCTCCAAGTTCTGCGTAGAATTGGCCAAGCAATATATAGGCTTCTCCATCAAGAGGGTCAATTTCTAAAGCAGTACCTATGTTTGCAAAAGCCTGCTCGTATTTGTGGTTGGTGAAATTCGTTTCTGCCTGAATCAGATAAGAAAGTGCGGTGTCAGGCTGGGTCTTTATTCCTAGCCACAGCGCCATCAATAACAAAATTATGGCTGAAGGGACGACATACCATTTTCTCAATAAGGAAGTGGAGTTAGTATGATAGGTAATAGGCTGGGGGAGTACCAATGTTGATTGATAATGGTGCCTGGGAGAAATTGGTATCGCCAAAATAAAACCGAAAGTGAGACCTCCAATATGAGCCCAGTTGTCAATACCTTGAACAGAGAATCCGAACAGCAGGTTGATTCCTGCTAACATAATCAGGCCAGTAAGATTTTGACGACCAAATTCCCCCAATATTTTACGGTTAACTAAAAAATAGGCAGTTAAAGCTCCAATAATTCCGAAAATTGCCCCACTAGCACCTGCTGCTACAACAGTTGAATTGATGTTGAAACTGGCAATGCTCCCAAATATGCCTGCCATGGCGTAAATCAAACTGAATTTTACGTGGCCATAGATACCTTCAACAATTCTTCCAAATATGAACAATGACAGACCATTAAACAGAATGTGCATGAAACCTGAATGAAGAAACATTGCAGTGAACAGTCTCCAATACTCTCCTTGCGCGACCAAAGGTGGAGACATTGCCCCGAAATCCAATAGTGTTTTGGTATCTGTTGACCCTCCTGACAATTCCAGAATGATCCACATGAAAATATTGAATGCCAATAGACATTCAGTGATTATAGGGCGCCCTTGAGGTGAATTTATCTGATGCAACTTCTGATTGTTGCTAGATTAAATCGATTCAGTTTTTGTATGAGTCACGATATTTACCATATGTCCGTACTCATCATGTCTTGATAAGTCTCTCGACGCCTTATCAGAGTTGGATCTCCATCTTTGAGCATAACGATTGGTGGTTTGGGGTTCAGGTTGTAGTTTGAAGCCATAGATGGTGCATACGCACCGGAAGATGGTATTGCAATGATGTCTCCCTGATTTAGTGTTGGCAAATTGATATCTTTGATCAAATAGTCACCGGATTCGCAGAATTTACCGACCAAAGTCACGATTTCTTCCGGAGGTGAAAGAGGCCTATTTGCAACAACTGCTTCGTACGATGAATCATACAAAGCTGGACGAATATTATCACCCATACCACCATCTAGTGACACATATTTTCTGATGGTGGGGATAGTTTTTACTGCTCCGACCGAATACAGAGCCACCCCAGCCCGTCCTACTATTGAGCGTCCAGGCTCAATGACTAATTGTGGTTCTCCTAGTCCCAAATCAGCTGAACGCGTCTTCAAAGTTTTCGTAATTGTCTCGGCATATTCAGCTAGTCTGGGAGGCTGTTGTGACATTACATACCCTATAGCAAAGCCTCCACCAGGGCTAAACTCGCGCAGTACGAATCCTTCCTGCTTGAACTCTGCTGCGAATTCTAACATTGTATCAATGGCTATAGAGTATGGTTCTAGCTCGAAAATTGGAGAACCCAAATGACAATGCAGACCAACTAATACAAGATTTTCAGCTGCTAATGCTTGCACCATTGCCTGACGTGCATCCCCTGTATCAATGGATATTCCAAATTTGCTGTCTAATATCCCAGTTGTAGTTTTTGCATGAGTATGCGGGTCTACCCCAGGTGAAAGGCGTAGCATGATGTCTTGTTTGATACCAACCTTACCAGCCAGTTCGTTTAGCAGGGACAATTCGTACAATCCGTCTACTACAATTCTTCCGATTCCTGCCTTAATAGCTGCTTCAAGTTCCTGAGGCGTTTTATTGTTGCCGTGAAAATAGACCTTATTTAATGGGAATCCCACTGATTGAGCGACTGCTAATTCTCCTCCGGAAACTACGTCTAGGCCGAGATTTTCTTGATTTACCAAATCAGCTATTACTGGATTAATGAAAGCTTTTGAGGCATATGCCACCGTGGTGCTAGGGTACCTACTAGTGAATTCATCAATGAATTCACGGGCTATGGTTCGTAATGTTGTTTCATCATATAAATACAGAGGGGTGCCATATTCAGATACCAATTCGACAGTGTCACATCCCCCTATTTCAACATGACCTGATTCATTCAATCTAGTTGTAATAGGAAATAATTCAATGTTGTCTAAACTCATTTTGTTCTCCAAAGTTTGTATTCTCCGTTTTCAGGATTAGCGGATACTACTTTTCCTTCCTTCGCCAATTTTATCAAGTGGCATTTGATTTGGTTTTTAGCAGACTGGTGCAGATCTTCTTTAAGAGATGGGTAGATGTTCTTGAAAAATTCGTCTATTTTAGAAACACCTTCGCTAAGCATCGAAAGTATCTGTGTTTCACGCTTTTCTCTATGTGATATTAACCACTTCAATTTGGTGTTAGGTTTATCTATCATAGGTCCATGACCTGGGGCAATTGATAGAGGTTTAATATCAATAAGGCGTTCTAGTGACTCCAAGTATTTGGACAGATCGCCATGGTCAGGACTTATAGCAACACTACCAGTACCCAGCACCGTATCACCTGTAAACAGGCTTCCAGATTCTTCCAATAAGATACATAAACTGCCCATTGTATGCCCGGGTGTCGTGATAAATCTCAGTGTAGCTCCTCCAAGAGATAGTGTTTCACCATCTTCAACGGTTTTGTCCACGGCAACATTTTCATAACGGATGGGTTCCAATTCATGCTTGGAACATACCGTTTCGGCTTTAACTAATGACCGGAGTTGATTTGCTCCTCCAATATGATCAGTATGACGATGTGTAAGGATGATCGCCGCTATGGGGATGTTGCTCCTTTCCTTCCAGACATCGACGCATTCACTAATTTCGTTCTGCGTCCCGTAGCCAGTATCGATAAAAGCAGCGCGTTCACTTCCCCTAACTATATATATATTTGGAGGACCAGCTGTTCCTGGAGATCCAACAGATATGCGATCTATAGAATCAGATATTTGCAAACTAAGTTCCTAATATTATTGTTGCAGATCAATTTCCAAATTACTCTTCCTAGATACTATAGCGTATTATAAGTGTCTGTACTTGGATTCTGCGGAATGTGTTGCAAAATAGAGTAAATACCACGATTCTGAAGATATGGAGATATAAATTGATGTATCTAAGTTCGTTGACACACGCATGAACCCCTGCTAATCTCAACTCGGCGTCAATCTTACCAATGATATTTAATTGTCTTATTGAATTGAAGTAACGTGTTCCCTGAAATTTCCAACCCCGGAAAATTAAAAAACCTCGAAGAAATCCTAGAGAGTTTACAGTCTGTGATTGTTGCGTACTCTGGTGGAGTAGACAGCGCATTTTTGGCAGTGGTTGCCAATAATGTTTTGGGTGAGAGAGCTTTAGCAGTGACAGCATACTCACCTAGTTTGACAGAAGTTGAACTAAATAACGCGGTTGAATTAGCAAATAAAATGAAGTTGAATCATCGGGTGATTGAGACTACTGAAATTGAACGCCCTGATTACAAACAAAATACGACAGCTCGATGTTATTTTTGTAAAGATGAACTATATACCCAATTAGGAAATATTGCTCAAACGGAGGGATATGTTTCAATAGCGAATGGTACGAATTTAGACGATATGTCCGATTTTCGACCTGGATTGAAGGCAGCAAAAAAATATGGTGTGCGCAGCCCTCTGGCTGAATCTGAATTCACTAAATCAGATGTGCGTGAGTATTCTCGTAGAATAGAGATACCTGTTTGGGATAAACCATCTCAGGCCTGCTTGTCATCACGGATTCCTTATGGAACAGTGGTCACTGTGGAAGCCCTTACGAAAATTGCCAAAGCAGAAGGATTTCTAAATGACCTGGGTTTAAGGCAATTTAGAGTGCGTCATCATGAAAACATAGCTCGCATTGAAGTTGAACCTTCTGAATTTGGTAGACTGATTGAAACAAGTGTACGGGAGTCCCTAGTGGAGTATTTTAAGTCGATAGGGTATACCTATGTGACGATGGACTTGTTGGGGTTCAGGTCTGGCAGCTTGAATGAAATTGTGTTCGACCAAGAAGCCCAGTCAAAATGAAGCGCCCGAGCACTCCTGATGAAGCTGTAAAGGCAGTCTTATTTTTGGCTTCAGAGGATTCTTCCTACATAACAGGCTCAGAATTGAGAGTGGACGGAGGATCTTTGGCATAAGATGTTTTAGAAGGAGTATTGAGAGTGTTAGCTAACCGTAACCCAAGCATGAATTCTGACGAAGCACTTCAGTTTCATCACCAAACTATGGTTGTAGATAGTCAACAACCGGGTATAACATCTGGTGTTTTATATACCGAAACCATGCATGAAGTTATGCAAGAGCTGGTGGGGGAAGGACTGTCTAGAAGAGAGATTAACAAACGGTTGCAGGCTATGGCTGTCAGGGAAATTAGGGAACGCCCAGAATCTGCGAAGCAATATATGAGTATGTGGGAAGAGTCGGGTGTGAACGTAGCAAGTGGCACATACGCAGGTCCTCATCCACCTGAAGGAGCTTTTGAAACTTCAGTTACTGCTATCACCCAAGCGCGGGCAATTATAGATTCCCTTGGAAGCGATCAATTGAGATTGGTGTTGACAGCTGCTGATATAGAATCCGTTTACAAAGATGGTGTGCGAGGGGTCATTCTGGATTTCCAAGAGACAGCACCTTTTGGTACTGATCTGAATAGAATTGACACTTTTTATAACATGGGGCTGCGTGTAGTTCAGCTCACATATAATCTGCGCAATCTTGTCGGGGATGGATGTACTGAACGTTACAAGACAGGCCTGACCTACTATGGGATAGAGGTTGTTAACAGGCTAAATGAATTGGGAATGCTTGTTGATGTTAGTCATTGTAGCGAGCAAGTTGGGTTTGATGCTGTAGAATGCTCAACTTCTCCGGTGATCGTCACCCACTCGGCCAGTAGTGCAATCTGTTACCACGATCGAGGTAAGAGTGATGAATTAGCTAGAGCTATTGCAGATAATGGAGGATTTTTTGGAGTGGCAGCTATAGGTGGGTTTTTGAGATCTGATTTTGATGCTACTCTGGAAGACTTTGCAGATCATGTCCAACATTTGGTTAATGTGATGGGGATAGACCATGTTGGTATAGGCAGTGATAAATGCGGTCCAGGTCCAGGTACGGAATCCTATTTTGAGTTTCCTCCAGAATTAGGACCTTTTGATACATCATATTTATATTCGGAGAAACCAGATCACCGGGCAACACAGGGGGGATTTTCATGGTCAGGTTTCAGAGAAGAACATAGGCTTAGTGATGATCATAGAATCGCAGGGTTTGATCAATTTACTGATTGGCCTTCGATAACCGTAAAATTGGCCGAACGTGGCTTTTCTGAAGAAGAATTACGAAAGATCCTAGGATTGAATTACCTGAGAGTGTTCAGGGAAGTAGTGGGTTGAATCAGACTTAGTCTTACATTTCCATAGAGCAATATATCAACCTCAAACCTATTACGGAATTGATAATAAGAAATCGACACAAATTCGAAATTGAGAATTTAGGTCGGGACTATCGAACTAGTTACTTTTCCATTTCTGCAGTGTAGCTCCCTTGCCTTGCTGCGCTTGTGACGGATGCTCGGTGGTAATAGGCTTGTTGCGCATCACCTTTATTAGACAATTTCCCTCCCCACGCTTTTAGTGGTGCTGATTGTAGTCCTCTTCCATAAGAGAAGCTTAGTTCCCAGGGAGCTGTTGCGGCTGATGCGTACTGGTTAATAGCATTAAGATTGACTGTTGCCTCCACGTCACTCTGGCCACCCGACAAGAACACTATTCCTGGTACTGCAGCAGGGACTGCCCTTTTGAAGCAATTGACCGTTTTTTCCGCAACTTCTTCAGGTCCAGCTCGGCGGGCTGCGTCTTTGCCAGAGATAACCATATTGGGTTTAAGTAGAGTACCTTCGAGCGCTACTTTGTTTATACCAAGTTGGTAGTAGACTTCCCTCAGGGTCGCTTCGGTGGCTTCAAAGCATGTGTCGATGTCGTGGGCTCCATCCATCAGTACTTCTGGTTCAACAATTGGAACGAGTCCTGCTTCGATACTCAGTGCTGCAAATCTCGCAAGCGCGTGTGAGTTGGCTTCGATACAATATCTACTTGGTATCTGTGGTCCTATTGATATAATTCCTCTCCATTTTGTAAATAAAGCACCAAGCTCGACGTATTCAGCTAACCTGTCTCGTAGCCCATCTAGGCCCTCTGTTATTTGTTCTCCAGGTGAACTAGCAAGAGGTTTGCCGCTTTTATCCACCTTGATGCCCGGTATGATGCCTTGGTCAGATATGACTTTTGACAGTTTGGTTCCATCAGAGCCTTCTTGTCTCAGAGTTTCGTCATATAAGATAATCCCACTTATATAGTCGGATACACCTTCAGTTCTAAATAACATTTCACGGTAATCTCGTCTGTTTTCTTCAGTAGATTCAACACCTATACTATCGAAGCGCTTTTTAATTGTCCCTGAACTCTCGTCTGCTGCTAAAATCCCCTTCCTAGATGCTACTAGAGATCGAGCGGTTGTGTTGAGTTGTTGTATCGTCATCGTATCTCCCTGATGTTAGTTAGTATCATTCTTTAAATTAACCGTTTTCTATTGTTTCAACAACTGTCATTACATCTTCAGCGTTACCTATGATAAGAGGGGTTCGTTGATGTGGATCCCGTGGTTGGATATCAAGGATTCGAGTATCAACAGAAAATGCTGCCCCTCCAGCTTGCTCTGCTATAAAACCCAGGGGATTGGCCTCATACATTAGTCGAAGTTTACCATTGGGATTCTTGTTATCACCGGGGTATAGGAAAATGCCACCTTTCAAAAGATTTCGGTGAAAATCTGCAACCAACGATCCGACATATCTAAGAGAATATTGCTCTCGTAAGTTGGTGACGACCTTTTGCGTCGGGACATCAAGTTTTTTGAAATTGCCCTCGTTGATACTGTAATATTCACATTGGTTTGGTATTCGTATATTCGGATGGGTCAGGAAGAAATCAGATTTCTGAGTATCCAGGGTAAAACCGTTGACGCTGCCTTTAGTAGCTATAATCAAAACAGTACTGGAGCCATAAATCGAATATACGGCGGCAACTTGTTCATTACCAGGTCTAAGCAAAGCATCACGAGAGACCTCATCATCAATACTACGGGCCCATATTCCAAAGATAGACCCTATGCTGATAGCTACATCAATATTAGATGAACCATCTACAGGATCCGTGTGAACGATGAATGTTTGATCCGCTCCGTAACCAGGTAGAACTGGATCTTCGATTTCTTCGCTTACTACCGCCGCTACTCTGCCAGACCTGCTGAGCAGATCTACAAATATGTCTGACCCGAAGGCATCAAGTTTTTGTACAAACTCCCCTTGGACGTTTACATCTCCGGTACCACCAAGTACATCTGCCAATGCGGCTGATTGCACTTGTTCGTGCACCAGCCGAGTGCCGTCCGCAATAGCTTTTACAACTTGATCGAGACCCTTCAGGCTAACGTTGTCGATCCATGAATTTTCCATGAATTGAGTTATGGACTGTCGGGAAAAATCTGCGTCCATATCGCTGGCCTCCCGATGGTTAATATTTTGATTGTCCTTGATTATATAACAGTATCGAAACCAAAACTTAATTCTTTCCAAGAACAGTATTTATATAACAATTCCTGCGGTTTTATATGAACCACTTTCTTGTTGCGTATATCCGAACTGGGCTAATATTTCGTCAGTGTGCTGACCGAGGCTTGGGGCTGGCTGTCTAATGCTGCCGGGGGTGTCGGACAGCTTTACGGGGATTCCTATGTTTTTAATTAATCCTGCAACCGGATGTTCAATTTCAACTAGCATGTCTCGTGAAAGAACTTGCGGGTCATTGTATGCCTGTTCCATGTTGTTCACTGGCCCGCAAGGGACACCTGACTGCTCTAAGATCTTCAACCATTCAGCGGTTGTTTTTGACCTGAAAGTCTTATTGAGATTTGCTTGAAGTTCCTCAAGATTTTCCATGCGATCTGTGTTGGCATAGAATTTTTTTTCATTCAGTAGGTCTGAACGATCAAGTGCACCGCATAACCTTATCCAGTTCGATTGCGTTGCCGCGCCAATATTGATGTGACCATCTATGGTAGGAAATGATTGATAAGGCGCTGTAAGTCGGTGGGCGGAACCAGCTGGTTTTGGAGATACTCCGGTGGCGAAAAATATAGCCGATTCCCAGAAAGTATAGGCCAATCCTCCTTCTAAGAGTGACGTATCTACCAACTGTCCTTTACCGGTCTTCAAACGTTGGATGTATGCATTCAATATTCCGTAGGCAGCATAGAATCCTGCATTCAAATCAGTTATTGGCACACCAGTTTTCGTAGGGTTTCCACCAGGCTCGCCAGTAAGGCTCATGATGCCGCTCATTCCTTGGGTGACAAGATCGAAACCAGGACGTTTCTTGTAGGGGCCTGTGGTTCCAAATCCAGAAATAGAACAATATATGATGGATTGATTTAATTTCCGTACAGAATCATACTCTAGATTCAGCTTTTCCATTACTCCCGGGCGAAAATTTTGTACGATGACATCTGCCTTGGAAATCATCCTGCAGATGACATCGTAACTGTCGGGGTGTTTGAGATCCATGACGATGCTTCTCTTGTTTCGGTTAATTTGCAAAAAAGCTGCGGATTCGCCGTTAATAAATGGAGGTCCAATACCCCGAATGTCATCACCGCCCGGTTTTTCTATTTTAATTACGTCCGCTCCCATATCTGCCAACAGCATGGTGCAGAAAGGACCAGCCATTATTTGTGTGAAATCAAGGACAGTGATATTTTCTAGGGGCAGAGGGTTATCGCTCATATTGCTACTTTGTGGTGTATGTATGTGAATTTATTAACATTTCTTATTCACCGGTGAATAAGGGCTTTCGTCTTTCAATAAATGCCTGACGGCCCTCGTGGAAATCTTTGCTATCAAAATTTGTAAATGGAAGTTCATTCTCTTGATCTGATAAGTTTTGCAGGGATGGATTTTTCAATACAATCTGCATTATTTGCTTGTGTCTACTTTGTGATAGTGGAGCTAGAGGCGCCATATCATGAGCTAATTTGTACACATATTCGTCCACATCTGATAGTTCCACTACTTGGTTGACTAGTCCCATGCGAAGAGCGTCTTCCGCATCAAATAGCTTGCCACTCATCAACATGAATGAAGCGTTTCCCGGCCCCACCAGATTGACTAATCTACTCATTTCCTTGTACCCAACTAGGATTCCAAGTTTTGCAACAGGAATCCCGAATTTGCCGGTGCTGGATGTAATACGGATATCAGCTGCCATGGAAAGTTCGCAGCCTCCTCCAATACAAAATCCCTTTATCAGGCATATTGTAGGTTTAGACATTGCTTCGAGGGTGTCCATAGCTCCATCGAATGCTGAAGCGTAAAGTTTTGCATCATGCGAATTTTGTCTATGTTTCTCAAAGTCTTTTATATCTGCGCCTGCGGAGAAAGCTTCTTCACCTGCTCCGGTCAAGACCACTATCGTAACTTCTTTTTGATTTTCTAACTTAGTTAAAATATCTTGAAGTTTCAACCATCCTTCGTAACTTATAGCATTGCGTTGTGTTGGACGGTTGAATGTTACGGTTGCTACTCTGTCTTTAATGTTTAGTAATATGTCATCATCCATAGTTGTCTCCAGCGTCAGTTTTTTTGATATATATGTATTAGTGTGTGGTTAGAAGGATGTGTAGCCACCGTCAACAGGAATTGAAGCCCCAGTGACGTAATTCGAGGCAGCACTTGCTAGAAAAACTGCTGTTCCACTCAGATCCGCCGGCTCACCCCAGCGGCCATTAGGAATTCTGGATGTTATAAACTCGTATCTTTCCGGCGATCCAGTTCGAATAGCGGATGTGAGGTTAGTATGAATCCATCCGGGCAGAATAGAATTCACTTGAATGTTGTCTTTGGCCCACGCTACTGCAAGGCTCTTGGTAAGCTGTACCACACCTCCTTTTGTAGCGGCGTATGCAGATACCCAATCACTTCCAAAAATAGATGTCATGGATCCTATATTAATTATTTTGCCGCCACCATTTTCTACCATTGGAGCATAAGCTTCCCTAGCTGACAGGTAGGTGCCAGTCATATTTATATCAAAGACGTGGTTCCACTCTTCTAGAGTATATTCTTGAGGTGCTTTACGCACTGTTGTGCCTGCATTATTTACCAGTATGTCGATTGCCCCGAATCTGTCTAGAGTCGTTTTAACCATCTGGCGTACTGATATTTCATCAGATACATCCGTAGTGGTTCCGATTACATCAGTTCCTAATGGTTCAAGTTGTTTTACTGCTTGATCTGTCTTGGCTTGATCCCGGGCTGCTATGATTATAGATGCACCTGCTGATGCCAAACCAGATGCTATTCCCAGTCCTATCCCGCCATTACCGCCAGTAATCACTGCGACTTTCCCACTAAGATTAAATAAATTTGATTCCATTCGGTAACTCCCATTTATACGGGACGGCCGCCCCTTATTATTGTGCTATTGTACTTTTAATATAGACCTATTTTGTGATTTATATCTATTCTTTACAATCTTCACAACATCCTAACTCGTGCTTCGGTAATCAGTTATAGAAATTGTGAGACACTAATCAAACGGGTTCTATATTCCGGAGTGTCTGCTTTTCAAGTGCTATAAAAGGTTTTTATTCACCTCTTTTCAAGACTCGTCCGGGGCGAGCTCCTGTGTGGGTTCCATCTTTTATGATCGATTCCCCTTTTACTAACACATGCTTTATGCCAATCGGGTATTGATGAGGGCGTTGATATGTGGATACATCCGAGATATTTTCAGGATCGAAGATCACTATGTCGGCGACGTTTTTATCCTTGATCGTACCTCTGTCTTTCATGCCGATTCGTTCTGCAGGGAACCCGGTCATCTTGTATACTGCATCTTCTAGCGATAACACACCTTGCTCTCGAACGTATTTCCCAAGAACTCTTGGATGGCATCCGTATATACGCGGATGAGGTTGAGTTACTTTCCAAATACCATCAGGGGAGATCGCAGTTCCATCGGAACCAATTATCGAAAGCCGGTGTGAAAGGAAATAGCGCATGTCTTCTTCACTTCTGTTGTGCATAACAGACTCGATACTAGGATCTTCAATTATCGTGTCCAATATTGTGTCTAGCGGGTTAGAATTTCTAGAGCTTGCTATGTCTTCTAAAGACTGACCCAAATATTCTCTGTTTCCATTTTGACCAACTTTAACAACAATAAGCTTGTCGAAGTGCCACGGCATGTCACCCCACCAACCCTCCTTCATTTGGTTTTTAGCCCGTTCTCTGGTAGCTGAGTTGGACAACAATTTTAAGGTTTCATCTGGACTCGTTGATTCGAGCCATGGCGGAGTTAGAGATTTGAAAGTTGCAGCTCCAGCTAAATAAGGATAAATATCAAATGCTATATCCACACCGTCATTTATACCTGCCTCAAAAATTAATGCCATTTCTTGGGCCTTACCATGATGACGAGAATCTATAATTGCTATGTGGGAATATTCTACTCGTACTCCTGTGGATTTCCCTATGTGAACAGCTTCTTCGACCGCTTTGAAATGCCATCCGCCAGCCAACCTTGGGTGCGTGGAATAGAATGCATTCTTGTATTGGGAAGCCGTAGCTACCAATTCTATTATTTCGCTTGTGGGCGCGCCTGAAAAATGTGCTCCAGTTAGTCCATTTGTTACTGCTACAGCTCCCTGTTCAATAGCTTCAGCAGTTAATTTTTTCATCATTTTAAGTTCGTCTCTGTTTGCCGGTCGGTGTTC
>CEUS01182485.1_pt1 | contig 23028 bp, 17 predicted proteins | sample 427031 | NCBI WGS metagenome assembly CEUS01 (sample SAMEA2622837, study PRJEB7988) | marine metagenome | biome: marine biome (ENVO:00000447); feature: marine epipelagic mixed layer (ENVO:xxxxxxxxx); material: "saline water (ENVO:00002010), including plankton (ENVO:xxxxxxxx)" | depth 140 m | reverse complement strand
ATCCGAAGGTTCCAGAACTGTCCTGAACGTTTGTCCCATCCCCAATTGTCTGATAGGGGAGCTACTTCAAATTTATTTCTTGCCCCTTCTCCGAGCACGTTGCGTTCCTCTTGCTGCCAGGAGGCAATGATGGCTTTACAGCGACGGCGGTTTTCATCAATGGGAATGAGAAAGTCATCGATAACTGCCTCTCCTTGGTGAATGAAGCAGGGAGCATACTCGCGTTGGTGTTCGCTCGATTCTGTGACAAAATAATCGAGCATGCGCATCATTATGAAACGCACCTTGTTTGCGCGACGATAGCCGGACCCTCCAGAGCCTTAAAAAGCGACGAGTGGGCGGCCTGTCCTTTGTAATTGTACTCCAGGAAAAACGCCATGTGGTTTATTCCGGCAACTTTGTAAGTGCCCTCGCCATAATCCAGTAAGGTCTGTATGGAAATTGGTAGAGCCTCATCATTTAGTATTCGAATTTTTATCACTAAAGCTTTCGGGCAGTCTTAAAAGCATCAAATTTTTTCCAAAAGGCACCTGTTGACTTTAAGCTGGTCTAAATCTCTCATGGGTTTTTAAGGCACAACCACCGATTTCTCCGATGCACGCTGATAAAAGAGAACTTTTTTTTAAAAAAGAGTCGGATGAAATAATCGGTTGCGCAATTGAGGTGCATAATGAATTGGGATTCGGTTTTAACGAAAAGCCATACGAACGATCTCTAGTTGTTGAATTTGGAATTAGAAATATTCCTCTGATTAGTAGAAACGCTCCGATTTAGTTTACAAAACAATAACTTTTGGCGATTACATCCCAGATTTAATCGTCTACGAAAAATGATCTTTGATACCAAAGCTATTGCAACAATCACTGACCTTGAGATTGGGATATTTTATCAATTTCAAAAATCGAAAACTTGAATGGAAAAGAGTAGTAAGATGAAATTTATCAGTACTGATCGGTACTATCGGTGTTTTGCGATTGTAATTTGTATATTATTGGGATTCGTCACAGGCTCGTGGGCTGTAGACAAGCCCAACCTTATATTCATTCTGGCTGATGATCTGGGTTATGGAGATGTTGGTTACAATGGGCAGCAGCACATTTTAACACCCCGAATCGACCAGATGGCTGCGGAAGGCAAGGTCCTGACGGATCACTATGCCGGCGCCACGGTTTGTATGCCTTCAAGGGGAGCGCTGATGACCGGCTTCCATACGGGACATGGAAGGATTCGTGGCAATCCAAATTGGACTGTGAGCGGGGTTGCAGTGGATCTCAAACCGGGGGATATTACTGTAGCTGAGGAAATGAAACGAGCCGGCTACAAAACGGCGGTTATTGGGAAATGGGGGTTGGCGGAAAATTCTCTCGATGGCCTCCCCACGTGGCAGGGCTTTGACTATTTTATGGGTTACCGAACGCATGTCGATGCTCACCACCATTACTGGCCCTTACTTTGGGAAAATGAAAGGACCTTCCATATCGATGGTAATGATTATATGAATACGGAAGGAAAATATGTGCATGATATTGTAACTGACTCAGCTCTTCAGTATATACGGGATAAGCAGGAGGATCCATTTTTTCTTTTTGTGGCCTACGCGCTTCCGCACTACGAATTGACAGTTCCAGAAGATAGCAAGGAACCCTATAAAAATCTTGGGTGGCCCAAAGAGCCTCGGAAAAAAGCGCACTACCGGGACGATGAAGACGGCAATGTTGCCTATGCTGGTATGGTTTCCCGCATGGATCGCGATGTGGGTCGCATTCTCGACCTTTTAAGGCAGCTCGATTTGGAGGAAAATACACTGGTCATTTTTACCAGTGACAATGGTCCCGTGTATGAAAGAGATGACCGGTTTTTTAACAGCAATGGTGTCTTGCGCGGAGGGAAGCGGGACCTTTATGAGGGGGGCATCCGGGTTCCTTTTGTAGCTTGGTGGCCGGGCAAGATAGAGCCGGGAAGCAATTCCGCTTATCCGTCGGCTTTCTGGGATTTTCTGCCCACTGCCTGCGAGCTTGCCGGAATCGAGCCCACAGAGAAATCGCTCAATGGGATTTCCTACCTGCCGACCTTAATGGGACAAAAACAGAAAAATCGAGATGCTGTCCTGTACTGGGAGTTTAACGAAGTTGACGGTCCTATTCAGGCAATTCGGAAAGGGAATTGGAAAGCGGTAAAATACTTAGAGAAACCAATTGAGCTATACAATTTGGCTTCGGATATTTCCGAGACAACGGATTTGGCGACCAGGCAACCAGATCAAGCAGCCAGAATGTTGGAGTTGTTAGATAATACCCGAACTCACAGTGATGAATTTCCTCTGACCAAACGCAAAAGCTGGGGTTTTGGAAGCCGCAAACGTCCAATCGGCAGTGAATAGCCTGCATTCCCCATCGGATAGGCTCGAATAGATAAAAATTAGTTGAGAAATTGATATTCCTGACTTTGGTGAAAATCGAGGCTCTTTATTTGCGATTTGAACCCATCCTCGGAATGGCTTGCCGCATATTCATCCATCGCAGCTCGGTTACGCACGCCTTCGCTTCTCAGTTGTCAAGCGCGACATCTCAAATCCGCGAGAAATGAAGGAACAGCCTTCAGGCGCTTAAACCCATTGCATTTAAACCCGTTAATCGAAGAATAAGCCTTTTTCATCGATCATAACAAAGCCGGATTTAAAAATTAAACTTCAATATTTATGAAGCTAATTACACTCGTTTCTTTCCTTTTAATTGTCGTCCAATCTCTCGATTTGATGGCCGCCGACCGACCCAACATTGTCTGGCTCACTTCGGAGGATAATTCCGTTCACTATCTTGACCTCTATTTTAAAACCGGAGCACCTACACCGAATATTCGGAAATTGGCTGAGCATGGGCTGATATTCGACCATGCTTTCTCTAATGGGCCTGTTTGCTCTGTTGCTCGAACAACGCTTTTGACGGGTGCTTATGGCCCTCGAATTGGCACCCAATACCATCGCCGTTCTAAAATGGTTCCCATGCCAGGCGGTGGTCGCATGTATCCCTGGTATCTTCGGCAAGCTGGTTATTACACCACCAACAATTCAAAGACCGATTACAACGCAATCGTTAAGGAAGGCTGGGACGAATCTTCACCTCAGGCTACCTGGCGAAACCGTAAATCGGGTCAACCCTTCTTCCACATTCAGAATGCCGGAATCACACATGAGGGACAGCTCCATTTTACAGCAGATGAAATGGAATCGGTGGCGAACGAAACTTCCCCTGACTCCGTGACTCCTTTTCCTTATCACCCGGATACGCCTACTTTCCGGTACACCCAGGCACGTTATCACGATTTGCAGCAGAAGATGGATGCCTATCACGGTGAATACATTCAAATGCTCAAGGATGATGGGGTGCTGGATGACACATTCATTTTTTATTACGCGGATCACGGTGGAGTCCTACCGCGTGGCAAAGGCTATGCATATGAAACCGGACTGCACGTTCCTTTGGTTGTTTACGTTCCCAAAAATTGGGCACACTTAGTCGATGTGGGGCTTGGGAGCAGGGTGCAGGGATTTGTCAGTTTTGTCGACTTCGCCCCTACTTTATTGAATTTGGCCGGCGTTGAAGTTCCTGCTCACATGGATGGAAAACCATTCTTGGGCGAAGGAGTAACAATGGATGAAGTTAATGAACGGGACGAGGCTTTTGGCTACGCAGATCGATTCGATGAGAAATACGATCTAGTTCGAGTGTTTCGCAAAGGGAAGTTTACTTACCACCGGAATTACCAACCTTTTAATTTTGATGGATTATGGAACGAGTATCGCTACCGGATGTTGGCGTATATGGAATGGTGGGAGCTTTTTCAGTCCGGAAAGCTGAATGCAGTTCAGCGACAGTTTTTTGAACCTCGGCCCGCGGAGGCACTCTTCGATTTAGAGGCAGATCCCTATGAAATCAACAACCTGGCTGACGATCCTGCTTATGCCTCAGCCGTACACGACATGCGGCAGCGGCTTACCCAAAAGGTAAAGTCCCTCAACGACTTAAGCATGTTTCCTGAAAGCGTGTTGTGGGAGGATGCCTTCGAAAACCCGGTTGAATATGGTCGCAAAAATTCCGCCCGCATTGCTGGTTTGGTCGATATTGCGGACTTGAGCCTCCTAAAATTTGGTAAGGCGCGAAAAGGCATTCGTGAGGCGCTGAATTCCATGGACCCCTGGGCGCGGTACTGGGGGCTTATTGTTTGCAGCTCGTTCGGCAAAGATGCCAAAGCATTCTACAAAAAGGCTCAGACGATAGCTGCTCAGGATACGGAAAATTTGGTCCGCGTGCGTGCAGCAGAGTTTCTAGGCTTGGTTGGCGAGGAAGATCCATCCCCTGTGATTCAGGAGGTACTGGCCCATGCCAACAATCAGGTTGAGGCTTTCTTGACCTTGAATTCCGTCGTCCTCCTCCAAGACCTTAAAGGCTGGCATTTTGACATTGATCCGGAAATATTTCCCGCCCAATGGCGTGCCACCGAGCGTTCCGACGTAAACCGGCGGTTGGGATATTTAAATCCGTAGGCATTTGAAATTACCGCAGTAGGTTCAAAGAACAGAAAGTTGATGTTTTGGATGCATTGGCCCTATTCCGGCATTGTTGAAAGAATTTCATGCAGTCCAATCTCCGGAGGAAGGAGAAATTGTAAGACCGCTATTTGATTCCTATAAAGTCTCAGCACGATTGGAAAATGATATTAACGTTGTAGTACATCCTTTGTACTCTCAAGCAGTCGGAGGATTTCGGAACAAAATAGAATTTTGAAATGACCAACACTTTGACATCCATCTATACATATTTGCAGTCGCATGGAGCTCATCCGCGTATTACGATTTACACCCAAGGAGAGGCTACTATCACTGGAGCAACTTTTTCATAGAGACCTTTAGGAGATTAATTGAAAATGATTTCTGCAATCTATTATTGCGATTGATGTAACCGTTTTTAGTTCCTAAAACCTTTTGATGCCTTTTCAATTTACCGGATTTACGGACGAAGCCGAAAAAACCCTCGAAGGACAGGTAGCCACATTGAAGGAAGTAGGTTGGCAGGCGATCGAGCTGCGATTGCTGGATGGCAAGAATATGTGTGATCAGACCGAAGATGAGTGGAAGTTTACTCGGGATTACCTGGCCGCCAACCAAATAAAGGTTGTCGGGTTTGGGGGGCAGATCGGCAATTGGGCCCGCCACATCCAGTCGGACTTTCAGACAGATCTTGAGGAGCTGCGCCGAGTAGCACCCCGCATGCGGGAGGTAAATTGCAAATTTTTGAGAATCATGTCGTACCCAAATTCTGGTGTCAGTCCTCTTGAAAAAGATGCCTGGAAACAGGAGACTGTCAGGCGAATCAAAGAACTGGCCGCCATATCCGAAGGAGAGGGTGTGATTCTCGGGCATGAGAATTGTGCTGGATATGGGGAATCGGCGGAGGGATTCCTGGAACTTGTGGAGGCAATTGATAGCCCGGCCTTCCAGCTTATTTTCGATACCGGTAACAATACGCTTCACGATAATAACAATGACGTTACATGGGAATATTACCGGTCCTGTCGAAAACACATCAGGCATGTTCACATCAAAGCTGGCAAATCGCGTTTCGATGGTTCGGAATTTGTGGCCTGCCATGTCGATGAAGATCCCGTCCAGGACGCGATCCTCAGGGATTTGGAGGAGTCCGGTTACGACGGCTATTTATCCATTGAACCGCATCTCATGGCTGCAGTGCACGCCGGTCAGGATATCGATGATTCGGGAGAGGCGCGGCGCGTGTGGATCGAGTATGCCCGCAGACTCGAAAACATGGTAAATTCAGTAACGACCTCATGATCACCACAATTTTTGATTCAAAGGATGAAATGGGCGCCGCTGCTGCTGCAACCGGAACCCAACGGCTGCATAATGCTATAATGGAAACAGGGGCGGCAGCCATGATTGTTGCTACTGGTGCCTCCCAATTTGAAATGTTAGACAGTCTTTCAAAAGCCGACCTGGATTGGTCTTCGATCACGGGCTTTCACCTCGATGAATACGTTGGCCTGTCCATTGATCACGCGGCTTCCTTTCGAAAATACCTTAAGGAACGATTTGTGGATAAGCTGCCTGAACCTTTAAAGGCTTTTTATTACCTGGACGGAGAAACGGAGGCTGTGGCTGAGTGCGGCAGGGTGGGAGCAATTCTGGCTCAGACCTCTATCGACATTGCCTTTGTAGGGGTTGGCGAAAATGGACATCTGGCCTTCAATGATCCTCCTGCCGATTTCGAGACGAACGAGCCTTACCTGGTGGTCGATCTGGATGATGCCTGTCGCAATCAGCAACTGGGAGAGGGATGGTTTCCTGACTTTGTTTCTGTGCCAAAACAAGCCATTTCCATGTCCATTCAGCAGATCATGAAAAGCCAGACGATCATTTGCACAGTTCCCGATGAAAGGAAAGCGGATGCTGTCAGGAATGCGGTTCAGGGTCCAGTCACTCCTGATGTACCGGCCTCGATTTTGCAAACGCATCCGGATTGTCATCTGTTTCTGGATAAAACTGCGGCTTTTCAATTGTGAAACCTTTCGATATACAGGTAAACGGCTATGCGGGGACCGATTTTTGTGCTACCAGCCTCTCTGCTGATCAATTGAATTCTGCTTGTACTGCATTGGAGGCCGATGGAGTAGATTCCATTTTGGCAACAGTTATAACAGATAGCCTGGACCATCTATTGCATAAGTTGGCCAATCTGGTGCATTTGAGGGAGCAAGACCCTTTGGCCCAAAAAATGATCAAGGGGATCCATCTAGAAGGTCCGTTTTTGAATCCTGCTCCGGGCTATATCGGCGCCCACGAGCCTGAATACGTGAAACTGGCTAATATCGATGATACGAAACGTTTGCTGGAAGCTGGTGGGGGTTTGATCCGATTGCTGACACTGGCCCCCGAAATGGACCCCTATTTTGAAACTATCCGGTATCTTGTTGGCGAGGGAGTTGTTGTTTCGGCCGGTCACTGTAATCCGAATTTGGACCAATTACGCGGTGGCATTGATGGTGGGCTTTCTATGGTTACTCACATTGGGAATGGTTGTCCCGTTGATTTGCCTAGGCACGATAATGTGATTCAACGCTATTTGCACTTTCGAGATAAACTATGGATCTGCTATATTCCTGATGGTCACCATATTCAGTTTTTTGCTCTGAAAAATTACCTCGATATGGTGGGCTTGGAGCGATCGATTATGGTGACCGATGCGATGAGCGCTTCGCGTTTGGGTCCAGGATTGCACAGACTTGCAGACTTTGAGGTAGAAGTGGATGAAGCTGGAGTTGCCCGTCGCCCCGGATCAGCCAATCTTGCCGGGTCAACTTTAACCATGTCCAGGCTAAGCAGGAATTTGAGGGAACATCTCAACTTGGATGATTCGGAAATTCAGAATCTCATTGATGATAATCCTCGGAAAGCCTTAGGAATGAAGTGATGAGGCGTCTCTTTCAATCGATTGGGCCCGCTATTATTGTCTCAGCAGTCGTGCTTGGACCGGGTTCAATCCTGACTAGCTCAAAGGTGGGTGCCAGTTTTGGATTGATCGGCGTTCCGATTATTTTGGGCGCGGCCATTCTTATGATTGCCATGGTGGCGCTATCAGCTCGATTGGGGGTTGTTTATGAGAACAGTCTTTGCGATGAATTAGCTGCGCGATTGGGGCGAGGCATTACCTTCCTGATTGGGTTGGTTCTTTTTACACTGGTGGCCTTATTTCAGTCTTCCAATAACATTGCATTGATTGGCGGGTTGGAGTCTATGTTGACAGAGGATATCTTTTCGAGTGCATCAAGAATGGTTATCCTCATTATTTTCAATGTATCCATTTTGGGGATACTTTATTGGTTGCGAAATCTCTATCGTTTTGTGGAGAACCTCATGAAACTTTTGATAGCCTTCATGGGTGTTGCTTTTCTGATTAATTTTATCCTGGTATTCATTTTTCCACCGTCATTTAATCCAGTGCCGACTTCCGGATCAAAGGATCTCATCCCACTCCTTGGCATGATTGGTACAACTTTTTCGGTTGGTGGTGCATTCTACCAGGCTTACCTGGTTCGAGAGCGTGGGTGGGGCCTGGGCGATGTGCGAAAAGGCATGGTTGATTCGATCGTGAGCATTTCCGTGCTGGGATTGATTACGATGATCATCCTCATGACCGCATGGCGCACCTTCTATGGGCATCCGGCCGGAGCAAACCTGGCATTTGTGGGAGACGTTGCCAGACAGTTGGAACCTCTTTTTGGATCTGGAGCACGGTATGTATTCGCGGTTGGCATTTTGGCAGGTGCTCTCAGTTCGTTTTTGGTCAACGCAATGATTGGTGGTACGGTGATGTCCGATGCCTTAGGTCGAGGCTCCAGATTGACAGATCGCTGGCCTATTCATTTAACAGCAATCGTATTGTTTGTCGGGATGGTCGTGGCTATCACCTCATTGATGAAGGAAGGTAGCACCGTCCTACTCATTACTTTTGCCCAAGCCCTTACAGTGCTGGGTATCCCGGCGCTTGCCGCTGCACTCATATACCTGGGAACGCGTAGGGGACTCACTGGTAATCGGAGTATTCCTAAGCCAATGCTTACTTTGGCTGTTTTTGGATTTATTGTGACTTTGTTCTTGGCTTGTTTGACTGCTGCCGAGATTTATCAGAAAATTAGCCCACCACTGGATAAAACTGTAGAGTCTATTGAACCTCAGCGTGGAGTCTCCAGTTGACGTTCGTAATCCTCGTCAACCAGACATAAGTCATGCAAAGCCTCCGCCAATGGATCCTGCTTATTGACACTAAAGCCAAGATGCAGGTGTCGATTCCAGCTTTCCGCGTATTCGAATTTTTCTGACAATTTCCCGACTCCTCTAGATAATTCATCCATCGCCACGAGGTAAAAATCCATGCCCTGGGTGGCCTCGAGAAATTCTTTTTGGCTTTTGTGAGCTGCGAGGGCTTCCCGTTTTTTGGGTTGTACGGAGGCTGTATCCACGTAAAGCCCTGACCGTACCTTTTGCCTTAAGGGAGTTTGAAGCCAGTGAGGCATGCCATGGTAAATGGTTACGTCGTTTCCTATCGGTTCCCGGGGCGGATTTGTTTGGTAGTTTTTCATCCCTTTCACGAAAGCGGCGGTAACAGTCAGACGGGCTGTATTTTCATGATCGATCATGTAATCACACAAGGCATGGGTCAGAATGATTGAAGGATGAGTCTCCCGGATCACTGCTGCGATCTTTTTTATCGTATCCGTGTCGTAAAGAATCTCCAGGTCATTGCTTACCGGATCGTGGAAAGTTGCGCCTAATATTTTCGCGGCACTCTGACCTTCCTGTGTGCGGATATTCCTCGTCTCCTCTCGATTATGAGTTAGGCTTCCCAAATCACCTCCAGAAAGATTCATGTAATGGATTTCCCAGCCCTTTTCTTTGAGGAGGAGTAATGTACCTGCTGCTATAAACTCTATGTCGTCCGGGTGGGCGCAGACCGCCAACGCGGATCGAGGTTTATCCTTCACCGCGAATTTCTGCTATTGATACCGGCCTTGCTTCGGCTGCTGATTTATCCGCAGCAAAGATTACTTCAAATGATTTCATGGATTCATCCAGAGAAGTGAAGGGCATGTTCTCCACTCTGTCCAAGGTATCAAAAAATGCCTGGAATTGGTCCGTATAGGGATGGTCCATTACATCCCCCGAATCGGCTAAAGCCATCGGTAGTTTTGCCCATTTTTTGTCACGCAAGTGTAACTTATTGGAGTAGATTTTGTTGTCCAGAAGACTGCCTTCACTGCCAACTAAATGTGTGTGAAAATAATAGGGTTGGAAGCAATCGATGACGGAAGCGACTTTTCCGACCTTGCCACTGGCAAAGTTGAGTAAAGTGACTGTAGTTGTCGGATACTCGTATTTGGTGAAAATTTCGTGACTGGATTGGGCATTCATCGAAGAAACACTTACGACTTCATCGTCAATGCACATCAGCATTGCATCGAGTGCATGGCAGCCTGCTGAAAGTAAACTACTTCCACCATTTTCTTTGGTCGTATTCCAGCGGTATTGGCCGTACCAGGGGCCGACCCCATGATAGTAATCGACTTCTGCGTAATGGATTTCACCTAAAAGGCCTTCATTGATTATCTTTTTGATGCTTTGGAACTGGCTGATGAAACGCACCTCAAAACAAACACACGCTTTCACTCCTGCCTCCTTAACCGCTGACTGAATTGCTCGGCAATCCTCCCAAGTGAGGGCCAGTGGTTTTTCGATAATCAGATTCTTACCCGCTTTCGCCGCAGCGATGGCTTGTTTTGTATGTTGAATAGGGTAGGAGGTGATGGAAACCGTATCGACATTGGGATCTGCAAGGAGCTCATCGACGTTTTTGTAGGGGACGATGTTTGTGCCGTGAGTAGACTTTAGCTCAGCTGGCTTTAGCTCTCTGGAGGAGTAAACCGCTGTGACTGTGCCTTGGTTGGTTGCGTTAATCGCGTCTATGTGAGCCGTTGCAGCCCAGCCGTAGCCAATAACTCCTACGTTGTATTTGTTTGTGGCCATGATTTTGGGGTGATCCGCGTTTCAGGGTTTTTGTTTCGAGGATGGGATTTATTTCACCCTATTGCGGCGTTTACAAGGATTGAAGGAGTAGAATAATCTTTTGGCCAAAAGATCTTAAGTATACTAACAGCATGCTGAGCAAAAGACTACCCCTATTTATTCTTTTTATTGGACTTCCGTTTGCTTTGCTGGGCTAGGAAACAATCCAGACAATCCTTATTGAAGTCGCGCCAGCCATCGACGGTAACGAAACTTTCGGAAGAGGATTACTTGGAGCAACTTTTGGAAAAGCTGTGAACAACGAAGCCGGCCAAGTGGCGTTTTGGGCGGAGTTGGAAGATGATCGTGATGGCATTTTCATATGGACTGCACCGCCACCGCCTCCTCCCGATTCGAAGATGGATTCTAGAAGAGTTGAAGGCAGGGATGTATTTGTGAATCTGGACACCGGAATTGGAGGGACTTAGCAACTTCGTCGGCGAGGTACTTTGAATGCTGGCGACTGGAAAAATGAAGGCGACGCAGCTGACGGCACGGGTGAAAACATCGATTTGCGCCAACCCAATGCCTTGCCGACGGACAAGCAGTTTGACGATGTCCTAATTACGCTTCCGGACGCTTAGACTTGTAGGAGCAGCTTTTGGACTTGAATATGGTAGGGATGTCTCTTTTCCCCGAAAATTTCCCTGAAATTGCAGAAGTTTCTTCCCCAGCGCTCTTGTTTTATCCTGATAGGATTCAGCGTAACATCGATAGGATGATTGCTATTGCCGGTGATCCTGGTCATTTGCGCCCGCATATCAAGACGCATAAGTCGGCCGAGGTAATTCGCATGCAGATGGAGTGTGGGATTGACCGGTTTAAGTGTGCCACCCTGGCTGAGGCCGAATTACTCGGCAAAGAATATGCAGACGATGTGCTGTTGGCGATGCAGCCTGTTGGTCCGCATATCCAAAGCTATATTGAAATTGCGAAAGTCTTTCCAGAATCCAGTTACTCCGTGCTACTGGATAACTCGGCTGTAATAGGCCAAGTAAATGCTGCCTGTGCTGAATCTTCGATGCGCCTTGGGGCATTTTTGGATCTCAATGTTGGCATGAATCGAACGGGAGTAGAGCTCGGACTGGAGGCGATGGCCCGTTACAAACAGCTTCACGAAGCATCTTATCTCGATGTCAAGGGTTTGCATGTTTACGATGGTCATATCAAAAATGCGGACGTGTGTGAGCTTGAACATAGCGTCAACGAAGCCTATGATCAGGTTGAAAACTTTATGCTGCAGCTTGAAAAACTGGGATTTGCACCTCCGGTTGTGGTTGCCGGCGGATCTCCAACCTTTCCCATTCATGCTAAACGGGATGGGGTAGAACTGAGTCCGGGAACTACCCTTATCTGGGATTACAATTACAGCAGGCAGTTTCCGGAAATGGAATTCGAAAACGCAGCTTTTTTGGTAAGTCGCGTGATTAGCAAACCGACATATGGAGTCGTTTGTTTTGATTTAGGACACAAAGCAGTCGCCTCTGAAATGCCACACCCGCGCATACACTTTCAAGGGATTGAAGATATTGAATACATTGGGCACAGTGAGGAGCATCTCGTGGCAAAGGTTGGGAATTGGGAATCCATTCAGGTTGGCGGTACTTACCTTGGAATCCCCAGCCACATATGTCCGACGGTTTCTTTGTATGATCATGTAAATGTGATCGAAGGTCAGCGGGTTGTGGGAACCTGGAAGAATGCGGCCAGGCATAGGTTGTAGTTTTGATTGAAACCACAGAAGACACAAATTCGCATGCACCCCCAAGTCTTAGTTTTTTATCTATCTTCGTTGTGAATTAGGTTTCAATTATAAAAACTGAAATTAATTCTCTCGCTGATTAAATTCGTGAATCTGTTTTTACTGCTCGTTCCTATTTTACGAATGGATTTTCAGAAAAAGTGTATGAAAACTCTCTTCAGAACCGATTAACGAAGATTCGTCTAAAGGTGGATCAGCAAGCATCCATACCGGTAATTGATGAAAATGGATCTGTTGTCGGAGATTATTTAGCAGACCTAGTTGTTGAAAATAAGATTCTTGTAGAATTTAAAGCCGTTAAATCGATTGCTAATGAACATTTTGCACAAGTTCTCGCTTATTTGCGTGCGACTAATATTGAATATGGCTTGTTGGTAAACTTTGGCGCCCGTAAATTACAAGTTCGAAAGTTTGTTCAATAGGTTCCTTCAATATCTTCTGTGCCTTTTGTGCTTTCTGTGGTTACTCTAAATTAAATTTTCGATACTATGCTGTTATTTGATGCACACTTAGATTTGTCTATGAACGCTCTCGAATGGAATCGAGACTTACGGTGGAGTGTGGAAGCCATCCGGACTTCTGAAGAGGGTATGACCGACAAAAAGGACCGGGCGAACAACACGGTGTCCTTTCCCGCTATGCGGCAAGGAGGAATTGGCCTTTGTGTAGCTACCCAAATTGCCCGTTACGTGAAACCTGGAAATACGTTGCCTGGATGGCATTCTCCTGAACAGGCCTGGGCGCAAACTCAGGGACAACTCAACTGGTATCGCGCTATGGAAGGGGCCGGTGAGTTGAATCCGATCACCGACTCTGAGGGTTTGGACGCTCAGATTAGCGCCTGGCAGGAGGATCCAGAAACCACACCGATTGGATACGTACTCAGTTTAGAAGGCGCTGACTCTATGGTAACTTTAGGCCATGTTGAGCGCTCCTACGAACAAGGGCTTCGCGCCATGGGACCAGCCCATTACGGTCCCGGTACTTATGCGCATGGCACCGACTCTGAGGGTGGGATAGGAAGAAAAGGTCGGGAACTATTAAAGGAACTTGAGCGATTGAATATCATACTCGATGCGACGCACCTGTGTGATGAAAGCTATCGTGAGGCAATGGACCATTTTTCTGGACATGTTTGGGCCAGCCATTCCAATTGTCGTGCATTCGTGCCTGATAAACGGCAGTTCACGGACGAACAGATACTAGAGCTCATCGAACGGGGTGCGGTAATCGGAGCCGTTCTCGATGCTTGGATGCTGGTGCCCGATTGGATTAAACGCATATCTACCGTTGAAGAGTTAAAGCCAAAGTTGGAACACGTGGTGAAAAACATTGATCGCGTGTGTCAGTTGGCAGGAAACTCCCTACATTCGGCGATTGGAACCGATCTTGATGGTGGCTTCGGAACCGAACAAAGTCCCCAGGATTTGGATACGATCGCCGATGTGCAAAAAGTATTTCCTATGCTGGAGGCTAGGGGTTACACTCAAGAGGACCTTGAAAACATCGCCTGGAAAAACTGGGTGCGTTTTTTGAAGAATGTATGGAGTTAAGGATCGGAAAACCACAAAAAGCGCAAAAACGACTTATGCTGTTCTGTCTGGTTACCGAGGATTAGCGCATATAAATTTTTTTAGTGAAGAATTAGTCTCTAAATCGAAGAACTAGAAAGTTTTCTAGCGCCGGTATTTAAACCCGGGTATTAATGCTCCGTTTTGATCTGGTAGAGAGCCTTCCGTGTCCTGCTTATGCATCTCCGCTTTTTGCGTGAGGTAGGTGACTATATCTGGGTTTGCGGTAGCTATTTCGTAAGCTTCTGAAATATCCTTTTCTAGGTGGTATAGCTCCGGTGTATCCAATTTGTGAACGCGGCTGTAGGTGACTGGGTGGTTCTGCCAAAAATGCAGTTTCCATGGCCCCGACCGAACGGCATGAAGGACGGCCCTATTCCAATAAAAGAATTCGTTGCGTGGACTTCTTCCTGTCCCCATCAGTGCTGGTGACAAATCATAGCCGTCCATCTTCCGATCCATCGGTGCGTTGGTGCCAGAAAGGGATGCAAAAGTGGTCAGAAGGTCGATGGAAGCCCCCATTTCATTAACGACACGCGGTGGAAATATTCCAGGTGCCCAGAAGATAGTCGGCACACGTTGACCACCTTCAAAGGTTGTGCCTTTCCCTGCTCGCAAAGGCCCGGCGGATCCGCCATGGGTCTTAAACGACAACCAAGGCCCGTTATCGGATGTAAATACGACAATTGTCTTTATATCCAGATTCAGCCTACGAAGAGTGTCGAGGATTTGTCCGGCACTCCAGTCAATTTCTTCAATTACGTCCCCATACAATCCCCGAATACTTTTTCCTCGAAAGGCCTCTGACAAAAACAAGGGGATGTGTGGCATCGAATGGGCCAAGTAGAGGAAGAAGGGTCGATCCTTGTTGTCTTCAATAAATTGAACGCTTCTTTCGGTATAACGCTTGGAAATTGTATTCTGATCCGCTGGCCATTCGACATTTTTCTCATCCTCCATGAGTGGCACATCAAAATCCTTAAAGTCAGGGTAATAGTCAGGGTCTTCTGCGCCCGCACGATAATTGGGTGCGCCTTTGATTTTTGCCATATCGTTGGAATAAGGGATACCGTAGTAGAAATCGAAACCTTGGGTCATGGGAAGGTGTTGTGGCAGATGACCCAGGTGCCATTTCCCAACTGCGGCTGTTGCGTAGTTCTTTTGCTTTAAAACTTCGGCAATGGTAACCTCTTTTTGCGGAAGACCGCCGGAGGAATTTGGAAACAAAACGCCTCTAGCGGCCGAAGTCATCCCACTGCGAATTGGATAGCGTCCGGTGAGTAGACCGGCTCGACTTGGTGTGCAAATTGGATCGGCTGAATAAAATTGTGTCCATTTCTGGCCTTCATGGGCCAGGCGATCCAGATGAGGCGTTCGAATGGTTGGATTACCGAATGATCCTAAGTCGCCATAGCCTAGGTCATCGCAAAAAATTATAACGAAGTTGGGTTGGTGGTGACTGGCAAAAAGGGGGCTGCACCAAATAAGAAAGGCGAGAAGAGGTTTTAGTTTCATGAAATGCAGATTGTTTTAGCAGGGGCTCAAAGCTCCTTGATCCTTATATTGCGGAATTGAACCAGGCTTGATGCTCCATTCCACTGGTCTTTTTCAGTATCGTAACCTCCATGGTGCTGTACGGCTATTGGACCTGAATCTGGAACGCCTGGGAGCTGCGCATTTTCAAGAACCTGTTGACCGTTAAGTACGACAGACAAACGGTCTCCAACCATAGTGATATGAAAAGTATTCCATTCACCCACCGGTTTGTCGGCATTCACCTTGGGTGTTACTCCGGCTCTTACAACCGGATCTTCTTGATTATGGCGATAGCCGTAAACTTCACCCGAGCCTATGGGCCAGCACCAGATGTTTAACTGAGCTTTGTTGGTACCGCGCAAGTAAACGCCGGAGTCTGCACCCGGTTGCGGGTTTACCACTCGCTCGCCATTGGCATCCAATTGGTAACTTCCATCTGGTAGAACGACCGGGACATTATAGATACCTTTTTTCTCTTTGATGCGCCATTCCACGTGAAGTTCAAAATCCTGATAACTGTCTACCGTCCACAATGCTTTGTCCCCGCGGGGCTGTAATTTGGGTTGGCAGTCGATCACGCCATTTACCCCTGACCAGACTTCGTCGGCCCCTTCGACCTTGGTTTCCCAGCCTGTCAGATCCTGTCCATTAAACAGGCTGATCCAACCATCACTTGAGGCGCTATTGCCGGTTGGTCCGCAAGCAATCAAAATCAAGGGGGTAATCGCACAAATAGAAAAATAGGTTAGTTTCATAGGGTAGACGTAGGGTGTACGGAATTGGAGGTCAAGCGGCAGAGAATTTAACGATAATTGATTTTGCTGTTTATTCGAAGTGGAGTCTCTTTAGATTTAGGAAAATTAGAAACCATGGCAAAATCGCAGAACTTTAGTGCATTTTTTCAAGAGGATGGCCGAACCGTCATCCTGCCAATCGACCACGGGACGGCTATTCCGGTGCCTGGACTTGATCGGCCGGATGAGGTGATTGAATCCGTTCGCGATTGGGTGGATGGGTTTGTAGTAAATTTTGGCGTAGTTCGCGCATGTCAGGAGCAACTTGCCGGAAAGGGAGTATGCATGCGGACGGATCTTTATAAGCCGGCCGTTGAGGGTAATCCAGATCCGGGGCCGGTAAGGTTATTCACTGCTGCTGATGCAGCATCAGTAGATGCAAATGCAGTGATGAACATGTTTTATCTGCACCATCCACATGAATCTGAAAATGCTTGTGAGTGTGCGACGCTCATTTCTGAGGCGCAGGAGTTTGGCCTTCAGGTGATCCTGGAAACACTTCCTATGGGTATCGGTCGCCCAGATGATTACACGGTTGAAAATATTAGCTTTGCGGTGCGGTTCTCAGCTGAATTGGGAGCCGATGTCATTAAAACAGCATTCCCAATTGATGCGACTGTGGAAGATTTCAAGGCCATCGTCGATGCAGCACTCGTGCCTGTTATTGTCCTAGGTGGAGCTGCCATGGGTGATGACCGTGCTTTATTGACCATGGTTAGGAAGGCCATGGATGGAGGAGCAAGTGGAATAGCGGTTGGTCGAAATGTATGGCAACATCCACATCCACCAGCGGTCGCTGCAGCTCTCCGTGAAATCGTGCATGAGGATGCCTCTGTCGATTCCGCGATGAAGCTCATTCAAGACTAAAGAGGTAATTGAATGTGCCTCGCTTCGCGCACTGATTGTAACCCGGCCTCTAAAATTTCTTGAGCATTGCGTGCATTTTTGGGGTCGCAAAGCAGCCAGTGGCTTCCTTCGTTAGCAACCACATTAAAAAAGTGATTGGCTGAGTTTTTTAAATGAGGCTCCGGATCGAGGACCGGCGCTTCACTCCCAGTCGGATCCTCTTTGGTCGCCAGAAAAAGTCTGCCACCAATGCGTGGTTCCACCATGATGGTCCCTTCTGTCCCGTATAGCGCAGTGGTATAGCTGGTCAGTTTGCCGGTTTGTGTCCAGGAAGCTTCCGCCGTAGATAATCCAAAGGGATACCGCATGGCAATTAAGGCATTGTCGTCAACCGAAATCGAGTCCTTTACCTGACCACCCGTAAAACCAGTAACTTCTTCCGGCAAACCCAATAGGGTCGCCGAAAGTAAACAACCATAGCAGCAGTAGTCCATCAATGCTCCCGCGCCATTCAATTCCGGATTGAACAGCCAATTACAAAAGTATTCGGAGCATCCCAATTCTGCCGGACCGGCATGCGCTGCTCGATATTTGACCCCCCAAAGTTTTCCAATAGCTCCTTCTCCTGCCATTGAGAGCGCTTTCTGTAATTGTGGCCACCATGCGAATGGCCAGTTGACGATGAGCTTAACTCCATTCTCTTCGGCTGCTGCAACCATTTTATTGGCTTGGTCCAGGCTAGCTGCCATCGGCTTTTCGATGAGAACGTGCAGTTTTCGATTCAAGGCCTCAATTGCCAGTTCGGCGCCTTCCTTGTTACTGCTAAATATATAGACCCCATCAAGGACTTCGTTTTCCAGCAAATCGGCCGGATCATTGTAAGTCTTACATCCGTAATCTTCAGCTGCGCGGCTTGTCAGTGGCTCACTTGGGTCCGCCGCTGCTACCATAGCCAAATCTTCGTGGGAATCTACAAAGGGTAGGTTATACCAGGCATGATCATGGCTTAAGCCGAGAATTCCGATTCTAAGTTGATCGTTCATTTTATCTTTCAATCCAAATTGGAGTTAACCACACCCATTGCCCATTCGCTTGGGCTGCTTCCAAGCGGTAAATGTCTGAATCGTTTTCGGGATCGTCTAATAGTTCAGCTGACACGCAGCACTCGCTCTTTGGAACGGCCGGTCCGATTTGCATAGCTTCTGTGAGCCATCCACGCATGAAATGGCTTTGGGCTTCTCCAATAAGCCCAGCCAGGGTGTGGGAGAACTTATGACCGTTTACTTCGAGGCTTATCTTGGCATTCAGAGAGGCTTTGATCTCAAGGGAAATACTTTGAGTCGTCGCATGCCGCATGGATAGGTTGCCGCTGGTCACACTTTTCCACGTAATGGATTTGTCTGTACGGTCTAAGATCTCATGTGGAAGCAATTCATAATCAGTATCTGCATTCAAATCGTCTTCCTCCTTTTTTGGTGCAACGACGGCATGTCCTGAAAAGCAAGTATCCAACTTGCGAAATTCTCCATCGGATAATTGAAGTTTTGCCAGCCAATAAACTAAGTCTATTTTTTTACCCCATCCCCAGGTTAGCCGTAACCGGTATATATTTTCACTATCTTGATTGGTATCAGGAAAGAACCTTCTATAGACGCGTCCATTTTTAATTAGACGTACGTGGTCCAATTGATCGATACCTTCTACAGAAAGTTTCAGGTTTCGTTTGCCCGACGCTTTGATGGTGTCTCCTATCCAGGCATCGTTAATGTGGAACCTCGCATCAATTTTGTCTCCGGTAGCCGCAAAGACTCTACGTGCTTTAAAGGCATCCATCAATCCCTCCCGAGTGAGTGAGTCTGCGAAGACGCCCATGCGACCATCTCCATGACTACCTGGATAAGCGGCATGGTGGTCAGTTCCACCAACAATGCCAAATTTGTAGCCTTTTTGCCAGCCAGCTTCTGCCGTGGATCCAAAATCGCGAGGGCCCATATCGTGCAGCATCGGGTATGCCGCATGGGTGCTCAAGGAACAGCCATGCAACGAGTACATTTCAACGAATGGAGAAACATCCTCCCGGTATTCATCCCAATTGATGCCTCGGAAGCCTTTTGCGTAGCCGATGTGGTGTGGAATGGCAATTCCGTCCACTTGTTTAGCTACCGCTCGTAATCCAGGTAAGTCAGGTGCGTCCTTTAACGGAAGATCCTTGTGAGAGGAGTAGACAATATGATCTCCATACTTGAGCGAGTGCCATTCATAACTTGGAAAAGCCACGAACGATCCATCCTCATTGGCTTGCTCGTGCAAACGAACGAGGACATTCCAGTTTTTTGCACAAGTGGCGAAGCCCTCATTGTGATAGTCGATGATTTCCGCATATTGATTGCGATCCGTTGGCATATCCGGCCAAAAGGCGTGGCCGGTCACCGAGCAGAAATCCAATTGCTGGCGGGCTCTGGCCAGTGCTTGAGGCAAAGTACCATGGCCATAGCTGATGGAACAGTGATTGTGCAGGTCGCCCCAAAAAAGTTTGTAACTCATTGGATTCCCTAGGCCTTCGCTTCTTGCGGTTCGTCTTCCGTTCCGTCTCGGAAGAACATCCAGAATAACGCTGCGGAAATAAATCCAGCTATAGCTGCGATTCGCCAGAAACGAACATAGGAGTCTAAATCATGGACACCGTTAGGTGCGCCGCAAATATTGGCCAGCCAACCATTCAGCCAATATCCGGCTATCAATGGCGCAAGGCCAAACATGACAAAAATAAACAGGATCTGCGTAGTGTTGTGGATTTCCTTGGGGGATATTCGCTGCACATAAATAAAAGCACTGGCGTAGAAACAGCCAAAGCACAAGCCATGGAGCAATTGTACTCCCACGTGAACTTCTACAGGCACTCCGGAGATCCCGAAGATAAAGTAACGCAAACCGTAGCAGAATATGCCGAAGGTCATGACCGTGCGGAAGCCGAGTTTTGTTAATAGAAATCCCAGAAAGACCAATACGACGATTTCTGAGAATTGACCAAGCGACATAGCTGGCATGATCAAGCTTGTTTCAAGTCCACTCTCCTTAAGAAAGGGACTCGTATTCATCATGTAAAATACTTGGAGGATGCTCACCGGAAGGGCCAGGATCATCAAAACCGCGAAGGACCGTTTTTTAAAAAGTTTCAGGGCCGCAACCCACGCTATCTTTTCCTTGGCCTCTTTGCTGGGGGGTGTGTTCGGCAGAACAAACCAACAATAAATTCCAAGAATAACAGCGAGACTTCCCGCAAATTTTAAGCTATCTACCATGCGGGCGGTCACTTGCGGAGCTTCCTCTCCCTTTAGAAAGGGCGGTAGCCATTGAAACTGCAGGTTCTGTTGAAGCCAGATCATGGGAAAGATCCAGGAGACGGCAATCCAGCCGACAGTTCCCCATGCTCGAATTATTGGAAATTGGTTTTTGGGATCGCTGAGGTGCTCCATCGCCAGCGAATTGACCAGAGCGTTGGTGGGCACGTAGAGAATGGCGAAGGAAATGGACAAGGTCATCCAAGCCGCGAATCCTATTTGGTAAGCGTTGGTAAACTTAATGATTCCAGCCAGGACCAGCATGACCGCGAGGACTTTCTGGGTTGCAAACAATCGGTCGGTCAATTGGCCTGCGATAAAGGGCGCAAGGAAACAGGCGATAGCCATGGGGATGCCGATGATCATGCCTTTTTCATCTTCCGTGAATCCGAGCCCGCCCATGGTAGTCTCGGTCACGAGGAATATTCCGGCCAGCGGCATCCAGAGGCCTTTGACTCCCCATTCCATAAACATGAGTGCCGAGAGTTTAGGGATGATGCCCTTAGTGGTGATGGATTGTGACATACGGCATTATTTCTGTATATTGTAGTGCTCGTTAATTGGTACCTGATACTTGGATACACTGTCATCGATTATTTCATCAATGGTTATTCGCCTCCCTGCCAGGTTAGATTCTAGGATGGCAAATGCAGCTGCCAGGTCGGCCAATCCTTCCCGTCCGCTCGTTTGGGGAGGTCGTCCTTCTTCAATAGCCCGGATCCAATCCAACTGAGCGCTGGCAAATTCATTCGTCAGGCCCTTGGGGAATTCAGCTTCTTTGCGGTCCGGGTCGCATCGTTTCCTGTAAAGATCTGCGATGTCGTGAGTCGAGCCGTCATCCAAGGTCAACGTATCTCCCTGGATTCTTCCCTTGCTTCCATAAAGAACCGGGCCGCTTCCGAAATGGGTTCCTTCTCCGTGGCCCGCCCAGCTAGCGGTGAGCGTCCCAAAGGCACCCTTTTGGGTTGTAAACGAAGCATTGAAAACATCGTCCGCATCGCAGTTCATAGTTTCGGAGGTACCATCCGCATTAATATAATGCCGCTTGGGTTCCACTACATGGGTTGTGCCCATGACTGAAACAATTTCTCCCAAAAGCAACCGGGCGAGGTGGAACTGGTGGACTCCCAAGTCGAGTGCAATGCCTCCTCCAAACTTTTTAATATGACGCCAAGGAGTGCGAGCTACTACTTTATCTGGCGTCCACCAATTGCCGACATTCCCAAATAGAAACATTTGAGGATCGCCCACAATATTCTCGTCGATCAACCAACGCATGAAGCGAGCTTTATCGCAAAATCGCCAGTTTTCGAACACGCCCAGCGTGAGGTTATTGGCCTCAAAATCCTCACACATCATTTTTGCCGCCGCTATGGTAACAGCCAAAGGTTTTTGAGTGAGGAGGTGTTTGTCGTTTTCACAGGCTTTTGATGCGACCAGGTGGTGCATTCCGTGTGATGTGAAGTCATTAATTGCATCTACTGGACCTTCTTCGATCATTTCCTCATAATCGTCGTAGAGTGCTACGTCGATGTCCTTCTGGAAGTCGGAAACGTATTCGTTATCGATGGCCAAGGGATCGCCTGGTGCGTTTGTGACCGCTGGTCGTTGAGGCGGGCCTTTTCCTCGTTTAGCATACATTTCTGTATCCGCGATTTTGCGTGCACAAAGAGCGGTAATGCGAAAATTGTCGAAGCCGGCTTCACGTAAACGACGATAACCGCGCAAATGCGCAGGCAGTATGCGTCCACAACCTACGATCCCAATTCTAATCATCGCTCAGTAATCCGTACCTGGTACCCACCTTCCATCCTGCCATCCGCATATTGAATTATCGCTTTGAGGAGTTTGGGGCCTTGAGCGACAGAGATAATCGGAAAGCTTACGGACTCGGTGCCTTTTTCGACGGGTATGGAGTATTCATCGTTTCCGATTGAAAGGATTAGATCTGCATTCGAATCCGGTCCATGTTCCCTGGGCATATCGATTTGGATATCAAAGCGGCCATTTCGAGCAAAATTCAATTCCCAGTGGCCGTCACTCCCTTCCGACCACCTTTCCGCAACGCGATCCTGCCAGGTCAGAACGGATGGGTTCTCATGATTGCCGTCAATGATGATTTCGGGAGGTCCTGGATTTTGCAGAACGTTGGTCATCACATCGTCATACCAATCATCATAAAGCCTTTTGAGGTATTGAACTTTCTGCGGGAATTGTTCGGCGAGATTGTTGGCTTCTCCCTGATCCTTCTCGAGATTGTAAAGCTGAAAATTTGGATCACCCTCGAAAGATTGTTTTTGGAATCCGGATGGATGAACCAGTTTCCACATAGCATCCCGAACCATAAAATTGTGGTAGCGTTGTGGCTGGACCCCGCGATGTATTTGCAAAAATAGAGTGCGCGGTGCCATGCGCTTCGATGGTTCCAAAAGTTGGGGCATTAAGCTCCGACCATCGATCTCGAGGTCTTCTGGCAAGGTTGCCCCTGTGGCTTCTACAATTGTCGGCAAAAGGTCAATGTGGGCGGCCACCGTGTGTTCAATCG
>CEUS01029464.1_pt1 | contig 23121 bp, 29 predicted proteins | sample 427031 | NCBI WGS metagenome assembly CEUS01 (sample SAMEA2622837, study PRJEB7988) | marine metagenome | biome: marine biome (ENVO:00000447); feature: marine epipelagic mixed layer (ENVO:xxxxxxxxx); material: "saline water (ENVO:00002010), including plankton (ENVO:xxxxxxxx)" | depth 140 m | reverse complement strand
ATCTTTACTTTATTATTTACTCGATTTTCTATGATGCTTTTTATAGTAAACAATTGACCATAATTTTTTACAGCATCAGCACAATCTTTTATTTTTTTATGCCATGGCGGAAAACTGACAGCCCAATTATTTTCAACTGCTTGATCAATTAATGTTGTTCCTGCTCTATCTCTATCAGGACAAACTATAATTTCACCTTCAAATTCATTTATAATATCTATTTGCTGTTGGTTTAGTTTATTATGTAATACTGCTAATCCATCAATACTTAAAGCATCTAGTACACCTTCTACAACAATTAAATATTTTCTTTTTTTACTTAATACATCTAAATTATACATATAATTTGGTTGTGAATTTGTAAAATATTTTGGCTTATCTGGATTATTATCAATAATTCTTGATGTATAACCAACTGTACTACCTTGATAATAAAACGGTACGATAAACCTTCTGTTCAAATCTAAATATGTATCATTGCTCCAATAAAAATCACCATAATGATCTAAACCTCTATCAATAATGTGCTTGTATACCCACACAGCATCATCTGGTGGATTATCATTTTTAATAATCTCGATTAAAGGTTTAGATCCTTTTGGTAACTGTATTTCTCTCCACGATACCTTTGGTTTTTCTTTATGGACTTCTTGCGTGAAAGTTTCTTTTTCACGTATTGCTAACAATTGAAGTTTTTTAACTTCATTATCAGGTATACCAATTCCACGCAATAGTCCTACTAGTTTCTTACCAAATAATCTACCTGATTTAAAACTAGTACTGAATCCACAATTGAAGCAATGGTAAACCATTCCATCAACAAAACTGAAGCCTCCTCGTGATCTAGTGTCTGGCCTTGGTTGCCCGTTAGTCACACACATTGGACAATTAACCGTTGTCCACCCACTTGGAGTCATTTTTCTTTTTCCACGTAAATGTGTTAATATTGTTGTTTGAAGATTCATGCTTATATAATATAAGAAAATTAACAAAAAGTCAATTAATAATTATAGGTATTATTGCCTTCAAAAACATCACCAAGGCCACCAACATTAAGTTTAAACCTATTTTGACCTTCTCCTGATGCCGCTAGACCCATTTCTTTACAAATTTCATTAGGTGTAACTTTATAATTTTCTGCTATTTTTAATATATGCAATGTTCTTGGATATGATGTTCCTATTAATTTAAATGATTCTTCTTCATCTCTTGATTTTAATATTGTTCCAGCAGATCTAAATACCCCGCCAACATTGGCCAAATTATCTGGTATATATAATATATCTTTTTTAGTTAATGCTTCTATTGTTCTATCTGGTTCAGATAAATCAATTTGATTATTTGCGGCTCCACAAATAATTTTACAATTCATTTCTTCAGCCATATGCAATTTTATATCATTACCTAATGCACATGGAGAATAAACATCAAGATCTTCTCTATGCAAATTATATGTTGGTACAACTTTATATACCCACCTAGGTGGTAATGATTCATTTTTAAACTGATTAAATTTATCTTGATCTACTTCTGAAAAATATAATTTAGCACCATCATCACACAAATAATTTGCTAACTGAAAACCAACTTTTCCTAAACCTTTAATACCTACTTTAACACCTTCAAGTGATTGCTTACCAAGTTTATATTCAACAGCGGCTTTCATAGAATTATAAACACTATAAGCAGTACATGAACTACCAACATTTGGATCAGAATATGTTGCAGTATATTCTGTATGTAATCTTAGTTTTGTTAACATATCAAAATCAAAGCCAACATCTAGCCCTGCATAATAATCACCTTTTAAATAATTAATTGCGTCGCCTAACCAACCTAATATTCGTTTTGGTTCAACACCAAGATTACCTGTTTCTCTATGAACTACTCCTTCAATAACTGTTTTTCCACCACTTAACTGTATTCCAGCAATTGCACATTTAGTTGTCATTGCTCTTGATAAATTTAAAACATCTTTATATGGTGTTTGTGAATCTTTATACTTCCAAAATCTTATGCCGCCAAAAGCTGGACCATTTTTTAAAGTATGAATTGCAATATAGCAACTGAAATTTGAATCTTCTTGAGTCGCATGAATAACTCTTTCAAAATCAGCTCTTTTGATTTCTTCTATTTTTAAAAATGGTCTATTAACCATTCTTAGTTCCTCATTAGTACTTTAGTAAAAGTTCCTGCGTTACCGGCATCTGGATCATATGCTGATCTAATCCAACGTGCTTGACTTATAAATCTATATGGTGCAAGTGAATCTGAATTAGTTAATGTTACTTCAGTTGTTCCAGTTGTTAATGGAATATCAAACCAATCAGTATTAACAGTACTAGCCGTGTCTGCCAAACAACCTTGCATTTTAAATTTACCATCAAATGATGATGTATAAACTGCAATAGTATGATTACTTGATGTTAAATTACGTTCTGATGCTCCTGAAACTGCATTTGAATAATACCAAGTTCCATCATTTGTACCAGGATTCCATTCCATTGTAAATGTTGTTGCTGGATTTGGTACTACACCTTCAATAATTTCAACTGTACCTTTTGCCGCTTGATTTAAGTCTGTATATACTATTTGTTGTTCACTATTAGCATCTGTAGTATATAGACTATAATTATAAAATCCAGAAGCTAAATTGTCTAAATCAGCACTAGTTAAATTCAATGATGCTAACCCTGAAGTTGCGTTTGTTATTTCTAAAGCTCGTGTGATTGATGTTTCGTTGCTTTTAGTATCAAGAATATTCATAGTTACAGTCATATTGGTTAAATTAACAGGTGCTCTGTCATTATCTTTTAACTCAAACTTTACTGTATTATCAATACCTTGATATAGTTTTATAGTTTTATCGTACATAGTTACACTACCTTGATTTGTACTTGTATTTACTATAACTGTATGGGTATTATTATATACATATACATTTATTGACATAGTAAATTTCCTTCAAATTATATGTATATTTATGTTGCTAAATAAAATTAAAGCAAGTATAATATAGCGATGGATTATAACGAACTTACAGATAAATTTCCTTTCTTATCATGCATAAAGCATGGTACTAACGAATATGTTGGCATTATGCAAAATCAAGATGATTTTGTTACCAGTATGTACGTGTATGATGTGCTAGATAATGAAGATCAAAAACGTGAATTTTTACGTCTAGGTGATGTATGGTGGTGGGAATCAAACCGTGTAATTCCTATTAATATATTTTTAGCTGGTGATTTTACTAAATTTGGAAACTGCTTAAAAACATTTACTACTAAAGATGTTAAATTAGTATTTGGCCCTGTAACTAGCTTAAACAATATTATAAGAAAACGTATTAAAAGGCGTCAAATTCAATTAGTGAAAAAGACTGACGATTAAACAATAGCATTAGATAATAGATTTAATTGTACGCAAATGGCTAACGCATATCCTACAGCATGACTTTTCTTAAAGTAATATGTGTTATCCTCTGGCTTTACCCAAACTTTGGAATGAATTTCTGGCCAGCTAACATTAAGCAAATGTCTCTTAGCTGGTCTTATTATTGCCAAAACTGCCGCCAATTCTTCAACTGACTTTGGTTTTAATTTACTAACAATATCAAAATGATTATGAATATGAAATAACCCCTCTACAATTTCTTTATGGTCTAATAACGACCAATTTGGTTCTTGATTAATTAATTCAATTAAATGCTTTTCGTCTTTTACTTTTTCATAAACACCTACATTTAAAAAATCTAATTTAAAATAACCTCTGTCTTCTGCTTCCTTGTAATCTATATTTGCTGAATTAGTAAACGGATGTGTAGGTATGTCAGTAAAGTATACTCCAGTATTATGCTTTTTAATTTCACCATTTTGTATAATACTTGCTGGTATATGTTTTAGCTTTTCTAAAACTTTATCTCTATCTTTTACATCAATATCTACGTCTGTTTTAATCATCTTTACTTAATTTTTCAATTGCTTCATATTCTGATAACGGTGATGACAATGTATTTTCTTCAATATGTTTTTCCATTTCATCAAGTTTAAGTGGTTTTTCTTTTGGAAACGATACTGCAACTGTTTCTACATTAACAGCACTTGATGCCGTTGGTTGCATATCTACTCCAGGAAAGTCTAAAGTCATTTGTGTTGACGGGTCAGGCCATTCATACGTCCCATCATCATTACCAAACGAATACGTTACATTTGGATTATACCCATCTAAAAAACCTTTATCAACATCGTATCCTTCATAATCAATACCTGAACCTTTAGTTGCATTCTTAACTAATCTCATTCTATGTTCAATTTCATCCCAAGTTTTTGATAAGTCAGATGCTTCTTGTTTTTTCTTTATAACTTTTTCTTTATGCACCAAATGTACTAATGTATTAAGCTCGTCCCATTTTTCACGTACAGATGGATGATCACTTTCTTCTGCTATTTTGGCAACTATTTCTGGTGTGCCATGATATTTTTTCATATTATCTTTTTCACTCATATACCCGCCTTTTCTAATACTTCAGTTACAAACTTAACATCATTATTTGCCATCTGAAATTTTGCTGTCCAAAAATCAGGATCAATGTAATCATTTACTAATGATACCTGTTCTTCATTTAATGACTGTAATAGTTTAACACCACTTTTGGAATTATACAAGATCCAAGGTGATATTTTTCCACATCTAATATAATGAACTGCCCTGTTTGGTGTTATATTTTCTAAAAACATATACCAAGGTTCTCCTGTTTCATCTTCCCAACGTTTCATAACTATTATTCCACGTTCTATGGCATTTTTTGCTTCTTCTTTTTTACCATGATCTTTAACATATTGTTCATATATAGAATCCAAATGCCATTTATCAATATTAACTGTATTCTTAATTAAATAATTTACATAATCAGTTGGGTCTATAACATTTACATCTACTAAATATCTTCCAAATTTTGTAAATGCCGTATAATATCTACTTTTAGAAAAATCTTCATATGTTCTTTCTTTTACTGCTTGAGTCATTGTTTGTTTATAAAAATGTTGATAAGCTCTAAATGCCAACTGAACAAATCGATCATCTTGTTGTTTCCATCGCCTTTTTGGCTCACACATATGAATTGATAACGTTTGTTCTTTAGTAAATTCTGATTCACAATACTTACATTTAAACATTATTTTTTACCAAGCTCTTTAATTTCCTTATCTGTCCAACCATGCTCTTGTGCTAACTTTTTTAAACTATCTTTATTATTAATTTGTCTTAAAACTTCTATTTCATCACGTTTTGCATTTGGATAACACTCATATAATAGTTTATCAACTACGTTTTTTTTACCTTTTCCTTTTGGTGCTTTAACCCATGGATGAAACATTTTCTTTTTAATACCAGCTAGTGATAATAATTTCCAAAACATTGTAGAATCTCCTTGATGCTTTTGCGTTACACCAAAATGCTTATTAGCAAAATCATTTATAGCTAAAATATAATGCTCTTTAAATGCTTTCTGACCTTGTACATTGCTAGTAAATCTCATTGCTGTATATGGAGAAAATGTTTTCTTTTCTTCATCTTCTAATGTATTATACCAATTAGAATTTGCCATATCAATATTATATAACATTTGATTTAAATTAATTTTTTTATCACTCATTATATTAAATCTCCTACTTGTATAGTATCTGGTATTTGGTTTAATTCTTTAGCAAAAAATACACATGACGGTTTAGTTCCTGCATATAACGGTGCTGTTAATATATGACCATTTTTAAGTTTTGGAAAATACCATTTAACTTCTTGAAATACATTTACTATTTTAACTTCTTTAAACTCGTGTGTATAGCCTGAAAATGGATTATGTACAAATGCTTCAAATCCTCTATCATTTAAACTTGTTAATGGAACCATTTCACATATACCCATTTCTTTTTCTCCAATTAATATACTCCAATCCATTGGCATTTCTATTTGTTGTCCTCCAATGTCTAATATTACTGCTGGAGCATTAAAGGATTCTAAAAATATTAATGGTATAAAAAAATAATCCAATGATTTTGGATTTCCACAATCTAAAACACAATATTGTAAATCATCAACTTCATTTGGAACTGCATTTAAATCGTAAGTTACGTTATCAACTGTTAATATGTTCATATTGTTACCTTTTCTATTGTAAAAGGATAATTTGCTTCTTTATAAAATTTCTTTCTTGTAGTCAAATGTCGTTTTGAAAACTTACACGTCGACGTTATATCCCATATTTCTACATGATCTTTATCTTCTGCTTTACGTATACCTCTACCAATTGACTGTATAACCCTTACAAAAGATTTACCTGGTTCTAATAATACCAAATTAAATATTCTTGGTAAATTAATTCCTACTGCCGCTACACCATATGTAGCAATAATAACTTTATGTTGCTCTGTTGCAATACTATCATATTCTTCTTCTCTATCTTCCATCTTTGTTCTACCTTGAACAAATACCGATCCAACAACTAATTCTTCTAGCAACTGTCCTGATTTAATTCTATCAACTAAAATTAATGTATTTCCTTCTGCTCTAATTTTATCAATTAAATCTGAAATAAATTCTAAACGTTCATGATTAGTAACTAAATGTGTTTGCTCATTTGCATAATTTGTAAATGCTTGAGTATCTTGTGTTTGAATAATATTTACATGACATTTTGCTAATACACCTTTTTCTTGTAATTCACTTGCTGATAGTTTACTAATAACTTCACCTAAACTTGCTTTTAATGATGCCATTTCATAATCTTCTTTAGGTATTGTACCTGTAAGTCCCCAACGTATTGGAACATTAGCAAAAGGTCCTGTTAATAATGTTTTAAGAACATCTGCTTTAGCCTGATGTACTTCATCAACCATAACACATACAACATCTTGCAAAAAATCTCCTATAGATACTTCAGCTTCATATTTTTTTGTTTTCTTTAATAATACATTAAGACTTTGCCAAGTACAAATTGTATGTTTTTTATCAAATTCTTTTCTTTCACCATAATAAACACCAACATCTAATCCAAGTGTTTTATAATCTTCTTCTGTTTGCGATACTAATGATTTATTTGGAACAATTACAATTGATCTTCCATATGGTTGCACTAATTGAGATAACGTTGCTGTAATTAATGTTTTTCCTGCACCTGTGGCAATTTCTTGTAAACATTGTGGCTCTTGTAAAAATTTATTAATTGCTTTTACTTGATAATCTCTTAAAACAATTGGCTGTCCTGCCAATGGATGTTTTGCTCCCCAATTTTTACTAAAATGTAAACTTTCATCTATTAACTGAAATTGAAAATCATGTGGCTGTCTATTATCTTCAATTTGCACATCATACTCTTGATCTTCAATTATTGGTAAAATTTTATCAAGTAAATTTAAATATGTTCTTCCTCCAATATCACAAAATCGTATATTACCATCCCATCTTCCTAACTTATAAGCAGGTAAATGATATGCATACGGTAAAAAGAATTTTAGCTTATCAGAAATTTTACGTCTAGTTATAACATCTAGGCCTTCAAATCTTACATTCACTTCATCTTTAATAATTAATTTCGTAACTTTAGACATAATTATATAATAACTGATTTAATATTGAATTGCAACTTATTTAATAATCCGGCCTTTATTATCAACCGGTAGACCTTGATAATATCCTTGCTTATGAATTAAAACAATAATTTCTCTTAATCTATTTGTATATTGGTCACCAAGTTCAGACCAAGCTACAAGGAATTGTGCTAAATTAGTTGCATTTGTATATCCGTATGTTTCAAGCTCAATTGATCTTTCTGTTCTAAATTCTTCATATGCAGGATGATTATTTAAAATTTGAATATAATCTACTATACAAGTACAATATGTTTCATATTTTCTTACTCCCCATGGAGCATTTGGTTTCTGTTTAGCTTTCATTTGAGGAATTAATGGATCCCAAGTCCTAATACCAAATAAATTATTACCTTCAAATGCAAATCTACTTTTACCCCAAGCTGACTCATATGCCGCCATAGCTACAATTAAATCAAATGGTATTTGTTTTTCTAATGGATATTTTTCCGGAAATTCTGTATATAGGGTTTTTACACAAGAAAATATTTTTAGCACAAAATCTTCATTATTTTGTACTGAAAATACGTCTACTTTTTTAATACCATTACCAACTGTAGTACTTGGTAATAGAGTTATTACAACTATTAATATAACTGTTATTAATCGCATATCTTACTATAACATATTTAGTTGCTTTGTCAACTGGAATTTAGCATAAATAAATGTATGAAAGTTATTGATATTATTGGTGAATGGAAGGGTGCAGTACCCGGTTCTGTATGCAGAAGTAACAAAAAATTGGGTGCTTCTGATGAATCTAGTTGTAAAGCACAGGGTCATCGTGCTAGAGAAACCGATAAAAAATACAAAGGAAAATCTTTAAGGGGTAAAAAAGTACGTTCAGTACACTATGGTGGTCCACTTAAAGACTACTCTTAAGTTTTTCAATTTCAGTATTCAATTCCATAATTCTATGATATAAAGAATACTTCTCTTTTACTTCTTCTTTTATTTGTCTTTTAAGACCTTGTATGATATCTTCTTTAGCTAAAAGTGACCTACGCATTTGTTCCATAGGATCGTCTTCGTGGTTTTTCCAACCTTTAGTGCCTGTTTTTGCTGTAGAGTTCCGCATCATCTAACCCCGCTACTCTTAATTTTACAATATTGTTAATTTGAAATTGTTTTGCATCTATGGCTTTTAATAATCCTAGATACTTGTTACGAACAAGTGCAAACTCGTTTATTAATCTACTCATTGTAACTACTTCATCTTCACCATCAATATATTTTTCAGCATCTCTTGATGTTAAAGCTCTTTGATATGCTTCTAAAAATTTCTTATAATGTCTTGCTCTTATTTTTCTTAATTCAATATTAAGATGCTCTAGTATGGCTTCAATTTCCTGTAATTGATTAAATCTATGTTCAACAACTCCAGGTATTTGTGAAGCATTACGTTCAATATTACCTACTAATCCTGCTTCAACTCTAGCCTCTTCTAATTGTTTTAAATAGTATTCAATACATTCTGGTAACTTTCCTAAATTACTTGAAACTAAACCATACCAGTTAATCATTAATAATCCTCTTCGCTTTCATCTTCATGGAATGGGTTATCATCTTCCATTTCACCAAAGACTTCTTTGTATGCATCATGTAAATGAGTTGACGATGAAAAAACTTCTCTCCAATCTTGCTCATCTGCACCGTATTCGTCAATTATATTAACATACGATATTGCCGCATCAAGTCTATCTTTTGCAGGAATATAACTTTTTAGTTTTCCCCATGCTTCGATTAACACTTGAATTTCTTCAGTCATTATGCCTCCGCTTCAGCAGGTTCCTCTGATTCTACTACTTTAGAATCCCACTCGGCCATAACCATTGCTAGGTTGTCTCCAGTCCAATCTTTTCTATAGTGCTTATGCTCTTTGCCTAAACGATCTACATACCTTAATCTATTTCCATCTTTAACAAGTAAACCTTTTTTCTCACATAAATCAACTAATCCTGAATATGGATCCATTCCTGATTCATATGGAATTTTAACTTGCACAGATTCAAAAGGTTTTGAAAATCTAGTTTTCATTACTTTAACCGCCGATCTAATTCCAGTAACACTTGATATCTTGTTACCTGCTTCATCTTCTTTAAGTTTTAATTTTTTCATCGCTATTACAATTGAACTTGCATATACAAATCCTTGTCCTCCAGATATTTTGTCATCTGGATCAAACATATCTTGCGATGCGTATGTATGATTTGTTGCTACTAATCCAATGTTTAATTCTGCAAACATATTAACACAATTTCTAATAAGTGCCGTAAGTGCTTTAGGTTTTCTACCCATATCACCTTTTAAATCACCTTTATCAAATTGGTCTCTATCTGTTGGTGTTAACAACATACCTAACGAATCTATAACAAACATAACTTTTGGTCTTTCACTTATATCTAAAGATCCATAGTCTGCTCTATATGTTGTTACAAAATCTGATATTGTTTTTGCTACATCATCAATCATTGCAACATTAATACGCATTAATTTATCTTTTGCTGTATCAACGTTTAATGCTTGTAGCCATTTTTCATCTAATGCATTTTCAGAATCAAAAAGAATACAAAATATTCCTTGCTTCTGTGCATTAGCTATAATATTACCAGATGCAATCAAACTCTTACCAGATCCTGATTCACCTGCTAACATTGTTACTCTACCTAGCGGAATACCTTTTTGAAAATCTCCGCTAATTAAATAATTTAAAGTGTAGTTTCCTGTATCTATCCAATCTACTGGATCAGAATCAAAGCCAACAGAAATACCACCAATGCTTTTTGTTATCGATTTTCTAAACTTACTAACGTCAAATGGTCTTACCATAAATTTCTCCTTTTAATATAGTGCATAGTTGCCTATGCACTATACAATTTTGATTTATTTGTTTTGCCTTGATCTAATCATTGCTAAAATATCTTCAGCTGATGCTTTAGAACCATCCGATGCTGGTGCACTTGCAGTTGCAGTTGCAGTAGCCACTTCTGGCTGTGCCGCTGGTGCTGGTGCAGTTTGAACCGGTGTTACTGGTGCTGGTGCTGTTGCAGTTTCAACAACTGGTGCCGCTGGTGCAGTTGTAGTTGTTGTAGTTGCTTGTACAGTTTTAGGTGTTGATGCCATTCCAGCTGGTCTGTAATATTGACCAAATCTGCTTTCATCATACAACTCACCATCAACAGATGCTTTAAACATTTCTGCGATAATTTTAACATCTTCTGAAGAAGGTTTCTTAGGAAGATAATCACTAAGAGTATATAACCCATTAGTGTTAATTGCTTGACGTTCGCTATCTTGCAATGCTCTTTCTTTGAAAGACCAAGATGATGTTGAATAGTCAGCATACCCACCTTTTTGAGTTTTAGTTAATTTAAACTCTCTACCTTTATCTAAATCAGTTGGAAGATCTTCCATTTCTGGATTCATCAATGCTGATCTAATAATATTAAAGATTGACGGATTAATTACAAAACGTCTAATCGGATTTTCTGGTGTTGTATCTTCATCAAGTGGAGAATTTACAACAAAACCTTGGAATATATAACTTCTTTTCTTCCAATATTTTCTACCCATATCTTCCAATTGTGGATCTTTAAACCATGGTCTAATTTCACTTAATACTGGACATGGTTCTCCCCACATCTCCATACAAGGAACTTGTACCAAAGTTGGTTTTGCTTCTGATTGTCCTTTAATTCCAGCAAATGGTAATTTAATCATTTGTCTTTCTACCCAGAAAAAAGTATTATTCTGATCTTTGTCTGCTAGAAATCTTAATGTTGCTGTTGTACCTTCAGGAATATTCCAGAACGGATAAATTGCGTTGTCGCCTCCTGTGGCGTTCGGTGAACGTTTTACTTCTTGTTCTTGAAGCTTTGCTCTAATTTGTGCCAATGTAGCCATAATTGCCTCCTTTTGTAAATATTAGCCTATAATTGCCTATGTTAGCCTCTGTAAATAATGTTTCTATAAACATTATCTACTAGTATATTTATTATTTTTCAATTTGTCAAGTATTTTTTTCATAAAAAAAGAACCATAGCTTTTAGGCCTTAGGTCCTTTTTTTCCTGGGAGGATTCTTAAAGACCAGCTAGGTCTTTGATTCTATTTACTTCTTCTGATTCTTCAGAAGTTTCGTCTAAATTCATTCCTGCTTTATCTAAAGCATCAACTGTAGCATCTCTATCAGCCATAGTGTGGATAATTACTCCACCTTGTCTCATTTCATCTGGTTCACATTGTGATTTAATTCCAACTTTAGCAAGTGCAAATTCAACTTCTTTACAATCCTTATCACTTATACCTCTGTCTTGATCCCAATCACCATCAAATGAAACTTGATGTGCGTGTGCTTCATTTTGTCCTTCATATCCACTTGCTTCTGTAGTATCTTCATCTTTTGATTCTGCATCTTGTTTTACTAGATCATTTAATGATGGTTCTTGTCGTTCACTTTCTAACTCATCTGCAATTTTAGTTAACCAAGTTGGTTCTTCTGGACGTCTATCACCATCTGAAACATCAGCATATCCAATACTATCAGCTTCTTTTCTTAAATCTGCAATAACTTGTTCTCTTGACATTTTTGCATAATGCGGATTTGTTTTAATATCATCTAATACTGCATCTTTATATTCTTCATAATCATGCAATTCAGCAAATCTTTCTGAATCTAAATCAGCTTGAGTTATTCCATCTTCATTAGCTGATTCACCTTTATATGCTCTAAACTCTTTTGAAAATTCTGCGTGTTGATTACCACTAATTCCTCTAGCACCTCTTTCGATACCTTTAACTTTTTTTAACCAATTATGGTAACTCATTTTTGGATTAACATCTTTACCAACATATGACATAACATTTTTAACAGCTCTATCTACAGTATCATCTCTTTTTACTGCCGGGTCTGCTTCTATAAATGAAGCATCTGTACCAAAGTCTTCTACTGACTCTTCTAACTCTTTAACTGTGTCTGGAACTAAATCTTCATTTGGTGTTACATCTTTCATTTTAGACAAAGAAACTATTTGTTTTGCTAATTCCATTTCTTGTCTTGTTGGTTGTGGTTCATATTTACTTCTATGCATATGACCAACTTTATCTGAAAGTCTTGAAAGGAATACACTCATTTCATCATCTTTAATTTTACCTGCCATGTCTGCTAATTTATATGAAATTGCACTCGCATTATCTTTAAAGCTCCCCACTTTATCGATCGCGTACTCGTCCTTGGCTGGTGCCATTAATTCAACTGGTTCGCCAGTTTTTAATTTTTGTGCAATTCGTTGCATCATTGCTTCTGTAGAATTGTCTTGTTCTGCTTTTGCTTCATCCATTATTGATTGTAATAATGGAAGAACCTCTCCAATTTTTTCATCAAATTTTGTAACAGTAAATTTAGTTTTTAAATCTTCTAATGATTCAATACTATGTTCTTTTGATTCTGCTTTTTTATATCCTTCAACAAATGAAGTGTATCCACTTGCAGTTGTTAATTTATGAATTTGATTTTTAACACTAGCAATTTTGCTATCTACTAATGGTAAAATATCTGCCGCTTGTTCTTGTACTTGGCTAAAACGTCTTGCGTATTTTGTAACTTCTTTTAATTTTGCTAATGTGTCTGATAATTCAACAATTGCTTCACCTACTTCATCATGTGGTTTACCACCTGCGTGTACGTGACGTGCCATTGCTCTAGCACCATTTAAATGAATGTGCGGATATTTAAATCTTTCACCTTCTGATGTTTCAACAAATATACCTTGTATATTTCTTGATCTAGCACCTCTGCTAGTTTCGTCAACTGCTTTATTGTGTCTTACAATAACTTTAACACCTTCAAGTTTTTGTTCACTTGTTTTTGTTGATCCTTGTAACGGTGTATAACCTTCTGTTGTAACGTCTGCCATTTGTGTACCTTTATTTTGCTCAACTCTCCAAGCATAATTCTTTGGTTTTAATTCTTTACCAAATTGCCTATGGTCAAAATCAAGCATATAACCTTTTGCTAAATGCTTTATGTTATTTATAATACTTTTTAAATTAGTAGCCACATTATCATTTGACCCTTCGTGGAACTTAATTTCTCCAGTTTCTTCATCAATATTAACCATAAAATTTGGATTTTTTACGTAAAAATAACGTGATTTTGATGGATCAACTGTTTCATCACCAGTAGTTGAGTCATACATCTTTACTTCATGCCCACTACCTTTAATAACTTTAAAAACTTTATCAGAAACTGTACTATAATTAACTGCCATACTAATATTTATCCTTTACTACCAATATATCCTACCCATATGACTTACCCTATTAAAATTGTCAATTTGTTCTGGTACAGAATGGTAGCTTTTTTTAGTATTAATATATGCAAAAAATGTTCCTGGATAGCATGGAATTTGCTTTATTTTTTGCCTTGAATTTTCACTATCATTCCAATCGCCATGCAACCAAACTCCACTATTTGGAAATTTATCCGTATCTGGAAGATATAATTGCCAAGTTAAACAATTTGTATAATTAGTATTCATTTTTTCATTAGTATTTGGAAGACAATGCATATCTGTATGAGCTGGTAAAGTTGCTCCTTGTGTATGCCAAGTATTAGTTTGTGTTGATAGATAATTATTTGGTAATTTATGACCAAATTTTTCTACTATAACTTCACAAAAATTTTTACTATTAAAATGTTCAAAATTTTCTGTATTAACTGCAACTTGCACACATCCTTTCATATCTGGATGTGTATCATACTTCCAATTATATATTTCTTGTAATTCTTTACTAAGATTAATTGCTATATCACTATTAATATAATTTTTAATTATAATATGCTCCCATGGATACGTATCTATTTTTGTATTTTTTATTGTATCTAAATTAAACATCACTATCCAATCATTATTGGAGGTGGATCTCTATATTCATCATCGTCTTCAAGTGTGGCTCCTAAAGACTCTTCCATTGTAGCATCATACTTTGTTAAAAAGTCTGTCATTCGAATTACTAATAATAATGCGGCTACTAAATCATCATTTTCACCAGACTTGGCTTGAAAACTATTTCCTCTAGCAACATAAACTTTTAATTCTCGTATTAATGGTTTTGAATATACTGTAATTTTATCTGTTTCTATCCATGCTTTAAGTTTTGAACAAGCAGTAACTTTTGATTTATGAGTAGTATTATATCCTTTACGTACTCTTCTTTGCTGTCCACCTTTACGTGGTTCGTGTAAAAAGTATCCTGGAAATTTATCTTCTCCCATTTCATCAATAGTAACAATTGCCGCTTCACCTAATGTATTATTTTCTACTGTCCAATATATTTCAGGTTGTGGTGTTCCTAGCTCACGTAATTTTGCATCTATTTCTTTTAATATACTATGCATTATTCTTACTTGTCCTTGTATTGGTGTTTTATTGTGTTGCCATTCTGCAACTTGTTTAAAATCTGGTAAACTAAAAACTTGTATTGCGGCATAATCACCGCCCGTTCCTAAACAAGGATCTAGTCCAATAACATAACTACTACCTTTTTTAACTTTATCATACCAACGAACTTGTCCATGTTTAACTTGTGGTTGCGTTCCTTGTAATGTAATTAATTTTAATCCATCAATTAATGTTTCATCAAATGCAATAAACTCACATTCATGCTCACGTCTAAATCTTTCTTCACCAATACGTTGTCTTTCTTCTTTAGCCCAATCTTCATCACGTTCAGGATGTTGGCTCCAATGAACAAATGTTGGCTTAAAACCATTAAGCCCTACTTCAGCAGGATTACCATATTCATCTTGCAATTTATTTGCACCACGCCAAAGTTGAGCAAACAAATCATCATCATTATTTGGTGTAGATGTAATTACACATTTACCACCTGTTGACAAAGTTGGAGATAAAGAAGTCCAAAATTCTCTTGCTTTATTTTGTGGTTCAACAAACGCAAACTCATCCATGTATATCATTGAAATAGACATACCACGTCCTGTTGTTTCTGTAGTTGTTTGTGCTATAATTCTTGATCCATTATCAAAATCCATTGATCCTTTATTATAACTTGTAACCCCACATCTAATATAATCCGGACATTCTTCATATGCAAATCTAACACGTTGCATAATATCTTGGGCACCTTGATATTTGTGTGCCGCAATTAAAATTAAAGTATCAGGATGAAACATTGCATACCATAATAAATATCCGGCCGCACAGGTTGTTTTACCTGTTTGCCTTGCACACATGGCAATACTAAATCTATAACCATTGTATGCTTCTAATAATTCTTCTTGAAACTTATATGGTTTAAATTTCATACGACCTTTTGTTGGATGTTGTATCCACATATACTTTTTCATCCAATACATATAACCGTTTTCAGAATCAGCACAACTTTTTAATTCTCTTATTTGCTTTGCTGTATACTTTGTTTTGGCGTATGCTTTTTTAATTAAATTGCCTTCTAATACTTTACTTCTTGACATAATTATATTTATCAGAATTATATGCGTACTTAATGAAGATTAAAAATATCATCAATAGGATTAAATTCTACTTGTCTATATTTTCCGGAATGACCTAAATAAATGTCTTTAATAATTGCATCTATATTTTTATGCCAATGATTTAAAAACTTATGTGCTTTTGGAAAACGTGGTGGCAAGTCATCAAATTGCCACATGAATAATTGTAGGATGTTTATATAATCTGGCATCCAATAATAAACTTTAATAGTTGTTATTCTTAGATCACGAATAAGCATACAATTATTTAATATTATTACGTAATTAATAATACAATTAGATAATATGTAAAATAATGTAGTGCTTGGTCAATTGACGACAAGAACCAATATCCTTTATCTGGTGCAACAATACCAAAATGTTTTTGTGCTACTGATTTAGAATAATCAATATGCCAATGGGATAAATGATCCACCATTCCAAAAAATAGTGCCATTGGCCATGGAATAAAAAATGTTAATACAATAAAAGTACCAACACCATGTTCAAAATAATGGAACTGTGCCGGTAAAGAAAGATAATCAGATTTTCTAGTTTTAAAATGAATTAAACTTTGTAAGTATAAATCAATTACACAATGCTTAAGAAGTAAAAAAAGAAATATCGTGGCTCCTAAAGTAGCCATGATAGTTACTCCGCTTTAAATTTTGCGTACTCGTCTTGAAGTTGTGTAGCTTTTTCGTCGATTACTTTTTCATCTAATGGATTGTCACCTTGTTTAGAAGGTACCCATTTAAGTTTTCTAGTAGTTTTTTTAGATGGAACAAATGCATTAGGGTCTACAACTTTAGCATCTGAATATTTCATTTCAGCATCAGTTTCAACTTCGTCTTCAACCTCTTCATCTGTTGGTTCAACTGCTTTAGTTGGAAGAACAACAATAGTTGGTTTTAGACCAGCTAATGATAATAATCTTGATAAACCAAAATCTTCGTTAATTTTATCTGACATTATTTTTTCCCCTTTGCAAAATAACTTGTTGGTGTAGTAATTGTAGTTGACGGACTTAATGTTTCTGGTTCTTTACTTTCTGATAAGCCTGTAACTACTTCAACGTTTGCACGTTCTTTTTTAGCTTTTTCTAATTTAGCTAAAAAACTTACTTTAGATTTTTCATCATGTACTACATTTTTAGTATTAGCTTCTTCTTTTTTATCGTATGCTTGACCCATAACTGGTTTATAATCTTCTGGTTTAGCTTTTGCTTTTTCAATTTCTTTAACTTGCTCTTGCTCTAAAGGCATACCTTCGTGTGTTACTACAACTGATTGAAATGGTATTCCTGTATGATCAGAAATTTGTCTTGCTACAGTATCATATGATACCGGAAGTGAAGTTGTTACTTCAAACATTGTTACTTCTGTGTTTGTAACATCTGTTGGAAAATCCAGTGGATGTTCTTGCATAATAGTTTTTTTAGGTGATGACATTTTAACTACGTTATAACGTGATAAAGCTCTTTCCATTGAGCTTAAATGTTCATCTTCAAGAATACCAGCAATTTTAACTTTAAACGTGTACTCTTTTACTGCTTCTGCAAGATAGTCTTTAAATGTTTTCATAATAATATCCTATATTTTTATTTATCCTTTTTGTCTTTATTGCTATTATCTTGTACTTTGTCTATAATTTGCTTTAATAATTGGTTTCTTTCACCAACAATATAGCCTTCACCTTCTACAATATCTGCAGAATTTGTGTCATTTCCTGACATTTGATCTATACGTTGCTTCTTTAATTGTAATTCTACCATACGCAATTTTTTCTCTAATTTGGCGTTTTTGGCTTCTACAGCATTTTTAAGCATAGCTGAAGCTACTTCAAATAGCTTACCTGAATGTCGTACTTCTACATTCATTCCTAAATCCATTAAATCTTTATATGATTTCATTGCTTCATTTGAGTAAGTGTCCATATCAATATCTTCTGAATCTAATCCTGTTACTTGTGGTAATGCTCTATCAATTTTTTCTGCTGTTGAGAGTGCTCTTATAATTGACTGTGAATTGCCTTCGCTACTCTCTCCGCTTTTTTCTTCGCTTTGCTCACTAACTTCCTGCTGAACTTCTTCTTGTCCATTTTGATCTTTCGAATTTTCTGTTTTTTCGATAGTTTCCTCATCAGCTTTCTCCTTGGCTTTTCTAATTACCTCTTCCATTGGTGGTAAATCGAATTCTTCTTCTAATTTTTTTGTCATATTATAATACCTATTAACTACGTATATTATTTATCTACCTTTTGGCTTCATTTTATATATAGAATCTTCATTTAAAATACGAAAACGTATTCCTTTTCTTTTAGACCATTCACCTGCCGCTTTCCATTTAGCTCTATTAAGAACAATAGTGGCACGATGTTTTGCATTTTTAGCCGCTTCAAAAATTGTTTCTGCACGTGGTTTAACTTCTATTAGTTCACTAAAACGTCTACCTCTTCTATTAAGATATGTTACTAAAAAGTCTGGAACATATACCGTCCATTTTCCAGTAAAAGGATTACGATATGGTATTTTAATTGGCTCACTGGACCAAGCAATTATATTAGGATGTTCATCACAAAACTTCATAAAAGAAAATTCCCACCCAGAACGATATCTTGGAACTGTTTGGCCAACATATTTTGTTGGATTTTTTAACGTATAATTACCTGATTGAAACTTTGGCATAACACTACTATTTAACCTCTAAACCTTATTGTAGCCTACCTTAAAATAGGACACAGACACCAATATATACACTATTTACGAACCTTTATGTATATTAATTGGACCTGAAGGGTCAATTAAAATTTGCTTTTTAAGAGCTATACCAACCCCAGAAGATAAATTATCTCCTTTAGATGAATTCCTCTCCACTTCGGTAAATTTCCCACACGTTATATTACAATAACTTAAATTATACTTTTCTTTTTGTGGTTTTAAAAGCATTGCTAATTTTCTGTATGACTTTCCTAATAATACATCACGTAAAGTATAACTAGGTGTAACTGTTATTTCTTTTACCCAATTAGTACTTATTTTACTATACCAATCAGTCATAGCTACCTGCAAATACCTCATATTATCTTCTAAATAATATTCACTAACTATTTCATCAGCTGTAAATTTCATTGTACTTATTTGCATTTGTGATGACCAACAGCAAGGCCAGATTTGACCAGTACTCATAACTTGTATTAACTTTGCACCCTGCCATGGACAACTAAACAATTCATCTTTTTTTAATAATTTTTCTTCTATTATGTGTTGGTGTATGTTGGGTAATTCATAAGGTTCTGGTGTAAATTTTTCTTCTTTCTTTTCTTTTCGACCTTTACTGTCTCTTATACCTTCTTGTCTTTCTTTTATAACTTCTTGCATCATTCCATCAGACCCTGAATAAGGTACACCAACTTCAAGATTTCTTATTCGATAATACTTTGCTACCTCTAATGCTTCATCTAACTGATGCCTAGTATGTTTAAAATCAAGCCATCTCCATTTATGACGATCTGGAGCAATGTTTTTAATTAACTTAAGACGCCTTTTAATTATTTTCCAGTTTGCTCCTACACGATGTAAATGGTTTGTATCTTCTAATCCATCTATTCCTAAAACAAACATAACATTTTTCATTCTTAACAATTTTGTAAAAACACTATCTTTCCCAGGAGTTCCATTAGTATTAATTTGAATATAAATGTTAGGATACATTTCTATAAGCATTTCACAAATTTTATCTAGATGTGGATGCATCATTGCATCTCCTATATCACCATCCATTTTAACTTCTTTTAAATTTGGTAAATTAGAAAATATAGGCTTAATTAATGACATTGGAATATGTTGTTGATATTTTATTACATCTTTTTTTGCTAACCCTGTATACTCATCAGTTCTTGAACATCCTGGACATCTTAAATTACAATAACTCGTTGGCTCAAACTGAATTTTTACTAATTTGTCAGGATGAATATGCACAGAATTATTAATCTGCCAGTTTACATTTGTTGTCATATTAGTATTTATTGAGATGTTAGTATGATATCATTCTTGATACATGATCAGGAGATTGTGAAACTGTTACTGTTTTACCTACTTGGCTTGTTAATGGTCTATAATGATTTAATAATGTTAATCCTAAATTAGTAAACTCAATTGGATTTTCTATACTCTTAAATAATTCATCAACAGTAATACCTAAAGTTTTAACAGAATCTATTGTTAATAAAGTATATGCTTTTGCTAATTGTTCAGATTCAGTTTCTTTTTGAAATATACCATATATGTAATCATATTTTGCAGGGCTTATTTGTCTTAACTCGCCACCATATTGATTTAATATTCTTGTTGTAACATCTCCTGCAGGAATACCGCCAGCACTATTACTTAATGAATTAACAATATTACCAAATAATGTAGTAACTTTAGACTCTGCTCCTACTTTACTAACTATACTTGTACTATCTTGTGCCATTATGTCCAAATCCCTTTATTATTATTAATTTTTTTCTTATCATGTCTAGTAGGATTACCATCATTGTTTTTAACTACTCTATTATTTTTATCTTTTTTCTGCCAACCCCAGCCACCTGAATTTGCTTTTTCTAATGCTTTCTTTTGTGCCGCTTCATAATTTTCTTTGCCGCCAAAAGAAGCATACATATCATCACTATATAATTTATCAATACTTGCAGTACTATTAGTAAAAGAATTTCCTGAAGTTCCTATAGCATTACCAAAACTTGAAACTGCACCTTTTGTTATATTATAAACTTCTTCTGAAACTTTACTAATTGCATCACTAATTGGTGACCCACCTAATATACTAGTTAATACTCCATTTGATTTTTTATTAATAATATTAGCGTCACCTCTTTGATTAGCTGTCATATAATTTGTTCCACTACCAGGTGATTTTGCTTTTAATGTATCTTGAAGATTCATATCTCCTGTCATTTTTGTTAAGTATGAATCATCTTTAAGTGATCCTTCTCCACCACCTGTTGAACCTGCTCTAGTATCAACTGTTGGTGTGTCTGGCATCATTACTGTTCTAAATAAATCTTTTAAATCAACATTCATATCTTTTCCATCTTCAAATGGATGATTTACTGTTTCATATAAAACTGTTTCATATGCAAATTGCATTCTTAACTCAACAGGTGCTGAAGCTTCATATGTAAATATATCATGATCCATTCCTGTAATTTTAGGATGAACAAATCTTATTAGTGTATATTTTTGTCCATGAATTAAAAATAAATCTAAACTTTTAATTAAGTAATCATCATTTGTAAAGCTATTTGACAAACCATAATTATGTTCTTCAGTAAACTGTTCACTTGTTGCTAATGTTGTATTTCCATACGGAGATCTTTTTCCATGTTTACCACTAGTACTATTATATAATTTACTTTTATTTCTTCCATCTACTGCATAATACTCATACAAGTATCTCCATAAATTTAATGCAGTACTATTCATTGTATCATAAAATGTTACATTAATTGGATCGTATTGTCTAGTTCTATAAACATTTCTTTTTCTATTGTATTGATTTAAAACATCTAATTGTAAATTTACTTTTGGGCCATCTATATTTTTAATATTCCAAATTAAATCTTTTCTTAAATTTCTAATAACATTTTGACGTATAATTTTTAAACCATTTTTAAATGCTTCTGTGTTTGGATCATACCAAGCGGCATCTGGGCCAGTATATTGATCTGGTCCACTATTTGTTTCTACTTGAGAATCAATTGCTGTTTTAAATACTTGCTCAAACGTATCATCATTTGCAAATCTAAGTGTTGCAACATATTGAAATTTCTGCCTTGGTACACCATCCATAAAACCAGTTGGCGATTGTCGCAAACTAAATTGTTCTTGGGCTCTCGATGGACCTCTAAGATTTGGATCAAATGAATCAGACTGACGTCTATTATTACCGGTTCTAAAATTAGACTCTGCACCAGGTTCTTGGACTTGAGCTTCTTTGGCTTCTGTCTTTTGTACTTTAGCCGAAGAGCTAGTAGTTTCCTCGTTTGGATTTACATACTTCTGATAGTCATCTGAATGTGGATTAGGAAACTGCGAAGTTGTATTTGTGCTTTTACTATATTTTGCATGAAGCAACTTCGCGTGTTCCGGTGTAATCTCTGGCATTGCTAATCTCTCCCTATACTAAAGTTATACTATTAACCAATCGATGAATTGCCAGGAAACGTTAATGGGAATTGTGGGAATATTTCATTACCACCCGCACCAAAGTGTGTAGCATTATCATATCTCATGGTCATAATAACTTGTACAGGTTCAGAAACTGCATAGTCACCATCTGAATAGTCAACGTTCTGTAGGAAACAACCTTCTAGATTCCATTGCTCTAATTCAGCATCGTTAGTACCATCTAATATTTCAACTTTTGAAGTGAACTTATATTGTCCACCACTAATTGGACCAGTTTGTTCAAAGTGGTTCATTTGCTTTTGAACTTGTTGACCAGTTAATCTTGAAATACTGTTATTGATGTCATCACGTAAAGTAATTGTGATTGGTTCCCATGTATGTTTACCCATTAGGTATGCTACTGAGTTATACACGTGAACAGGTACTTCTTCGTGTGTTACTTTTGGTCTTGTAATGTTCATCACTTGTTGAGTTAAATCAATAGGATTAGCACCAAGGTTACCAAAACCTGTAAAACGTACTCTAAAACGATATTTAAGTTTAGGCTGTAAAATACCGCCTCTACCTGTAGCACCGTCTATTGGTACGCCAAATTTGTTTAATGTAGCCATTGTAATCTCTCCTTACAAACTAAATTGTATTACAAGTATTTATGCTATTATAGGAAAATTTAGGAAAAAGTTTTGGATTAAAGGGTAAAAAAAAGGCTACTATATCTCTATAGTAGCCTTTTTATGTGTATTTTAACTATTAAGTGTAGCTTAATGACTCACCC
>CEUS01078188.1_pt1 | contig 23143 bp, 10 predicted proteins | sample 427031 | NCBI WGS metagenome assembly CEUS01 (sample SAMEA2622837, study PRJEB7988) | marine metagenome | biome: marine biome (ENVO:00000447); feature: marine epipelagic mixed layer (ENVO:xxxxxxxxx); material: "saline water (ENVO:00002010), including plankton (ENVO:xxxxxxxx)" | depth 140 m | reverse complement strand
GAAAGAGGTGACCTTACTGAAGAACAGGCTAAAGACAAACTACAGTCGTTAAAACAAAATATCAACCGAAACGAGATAAAATAACCGTTTACTAGCCTATAAAGTTCGAATTTATCACAAAAAGAGAAAAGAGACTTGCTGTTACATATTACTTAGCAAGTCTCTTTTCTTTTTATCGATCAATTTAAACTTGTGTCACGAAAATCAGACTTTTAAAAATTTTAACTACTTTAAAAAGTCATTTTGATCTGCAGTCTAATTATTGTCTTTGTAAACAAAATGTTTGTGCATTACAATTTGTAATTATGTCTGTAAAAAAACAATCCAGAGAACTGCTCAGTTCGACAAATGCGTCTATAACAAATCCTAGATTAATTGTTATAGAACTACTTCTACAACAAGCAAAGCCCTTAACAATTGAACAAATCCTAAAATTGTCTAAGGGTAAAATAGCCCAATCAACTCTTTATAGAGTTATCAACGATCTAACACAATTTGGCCTAATAGTTGAATTCACAGGCCCTGATAACACTATTGTCGTTGAATTAAAAACAAATTCAACTGAACACCACCATCATATTTTCTGTGAAGATTGTGGAGAGATAGTAGACATCGAATTAGATACACAACTTGAATCAGAGATAGAAAAGGAAATCAGAAAATTAGAAGCAAAATTTTCGCTGTCTATCCATGATCATTCACTCGAACTGTACGGCACTTGTGCTTCATGTTCAAAAAACAGATAATCTAAATATTAAAAAAATTTGCTTGTTTGTAGTATTAAACCCACTTGATAACAAATAATCACAGGTGAATATGGTCAGGAGCTAATTATGAGATATATCGTTTTTATTCTTGCAGTTACAGGATTACTAGCACTATGTTTGGGATGCGGTAGTGCAGAACCAGTAGAACCTCAATTCGACACTAAAACTGGAATCGGATCCGTCAACGTTACGATAGACGATTCCAAATTTACTCCAGAAATTATTGAAGTCAAATCCGGCCAGAGAGTTCGATTACTAGTAACCAACAAATCAGCTACAAAGGACCGTAGTGTGTCAATCGGGGATACCGCAGTTAAAGAAAACGGTTCTCCATCTGGTTTTAAAACAGATTTCTTAGAATACACAGAGATAATTATCACAGGACCGGTGAAAATGATACATCCAGGTACAGCGAAGGTTAACAATAATGGAGAAACAATAGAACCCGAAAGTTCCGGTAGCTTCATGGTTGTTATAGGTCCTTCTCAAGGACAAACTGTTATTGAATTTACCGTTCCAGATATGTGGGGAGAATTTGAATTGGCATCTTTTGCAAATTCTGGAAAAGATTATGATGATATATCAAAAGGTATAATTAAAGGATTTCCCAAAGACCCTTATAACAAGGGGTGGGCCGGGGATTGGAAAGCAACCCCTACTCCTAAGCCAAATCAAAAATAGTTGGTTTAATCAACTTATTACTATGTACTAACAAAAACAGCCTGGTGGCATCAATAACCACCAGGCTGTTTTTACTGGATTTGACCAAAACATTATTCAAATAATCTTTTAATCATTCGTAGTCAGCATCCAAGTTGTATGTCCAGTTACCATGATCAGACGACCAGTTCAAATCTGCAGTGGCACCAAATTGCCAACACCAGTCATCATTCCACCATCTACCTTCCCATGAAGGACCCCAGTCACCGGGATCACAGTCTAAACCAGTGCCTCCACATAACCACCCTTGTCCATCAAACTCAAAATTATCACCTTGTTTTGAAAGCTGTAAACTGACATCTCCTCTCGCTGACGCAATGCACAATGCCTTTCCTGTTACAAAACCTCTCAAAGACCCACCATATACTTCTGGTACAAAATACCAGATCTCGACTTCAGCTCCAGCCTGTATTGTAAGGGCACATCCATTACTAACAAGGGGAACCATTCCCATAACCCTAACGTAAATACCAGAAATCGATTGATTATCATTTACATCAAAACTGGAAGTCAGGGCACTAAACCCGTGATTATTAAGCACCGGTACGCTAGAAGAATTAATCTCTCCCAACAATAGAGAACCGCCGACTTTACTTTCTGTTCCAGATAGGTCAATAACACCATCACCACTAACCCCTAAATAAAGAAGATTGTCACCAATCCCAAAAACTCCGGTCAGAACTTCTGCCTTAAACATGTCTAAATCAAGTTCGCTCGGAATAGTTATTCCTCCCTGTATCCCAATATTCCCGGTATGCGATGAAATAGTAAGAGTTACGTCTGTGTTGTCAATTTCATATTTAAGGAGTTTTGCTGTAAGACCTAATGCGGATACGGTAAAGTCACCAGATTTTGTGATGCCTATAGTGAAAGGATCCCCTTTAAGAAAAATTTCTGGTTCGTGACCTTCATTAGGAGTACGTTCTTCTACTGAAAGTGCCACACTCAAGTCTAAGCGGTCAAAAGTTACTCCCGGAGAAGGATTACCAGGAGTATTCTGATTTGCAACAAAAGCAACAATTCCTCTTGGATGTCTGAATTTTATCTTGTAATCGCCTCCGATACCGCCTCCAAGACCTGGCACACCTACACCATTAGGGCAAAACTGTTGAAGCATTTCAGTGAGTTCTTCTGGAATAGCAAAAGCATTCTGTTGAAGATTTTCAATATCAAAATATTCCGATATATCCTGCAAAATTTCATAGCCCAAATCTCCATAACCGTTTAATCCTTCATGAAGCAGCAATAAATCTTCACAAGAACTTAGTATATAACCAGCTCCACCACCTAGTTGTAGGAGCCTCCTAAGATAATAATCCTTTGGGATAAGATTATTATTAGAATAAATTATAGAATTCAATCGCTGTTCCATTTCATCACTGTATCCTAAACATTCTGAACTCATAATCGTGTTCGGAACATCATGATAGGTATTTATATCTGACCAAATATCAGCAGTAATACTTTTACAGTTTTCAAAACCGGGATGTAGTTGCTCGCTACCCAAATACAGTCTTTTATATATAGGAGAAAATTTTTGATTGGAAAACCATCTCGAGGGTTCTAAATTTGAGAACACGGTTTCACCTAAAGCATCTGCAATAGCCCTTGTAGATGCAGGAACAGAATTCACTCCAAGAAATATGCTGACAATTGTGTCGATAGAATTGTTTTCAACTGAGCTATCTATAACAAGAGAAGAGTCAAACTGCACCACCTCGAGTACGGGCAATACCTGATGATGTTTTATGCTAGTTAATATAAGACCTTCACTAGTATGTTTTTTTGCAATTACTAAAGGATAATTGAGTCCTAAACCTAGATCCGATATCCAGTAGGCTTGAGCACTTATTCCATCACTGCCAATATATAAAGGGCAATCCGGGCATTCATTGACTGTATCTTCATGATCAGTAAATACTAATAGAGCTATAACTTCATCGTCGGAATCATCCGTATTTACCAAAGGTCCAAAAAAAGGAACACTGGTCTTGCCCTCATATTTCAACCAACCCGGGCAGAACTGACCCTCACAGGGAGGGTCCAAGACATTAGACCGAGGATTAATATAATCATTAAAAGAAGACCCTGGATTACTTAAATGGACCCCATCAAGTGTTGGCAGAAGGTAGTTAAGTCCATCGAATTTAAGTATTGGAAGCGTATTGAATTTGAAAGCGCCGTTTTCTCCTGTTGGTTCCCATCTAGTTTGTGCAGGTATCCAGTCTATATCCTGACCCGTATTTGATAAGGCGTGAGGTAAATCCACCCCACCATTAATAAACAACCTTGTAGCAAAACTTCCCTCAAAACTTACCTCCTCAAAGTTAACTAAAGACGGCAAAATTGGAAGGTTCCAATGATCAGCAAGGATCTCTTGATTACCCGAAACATCTAGCTCTTTTGGACATGCACCTGACTCAGACCATTTAGTAACGGTACCGCCAACAGAGAAATTGGCAGGAAAGGGGATATCAAGTTGCAAACCAGCAGATGAAACCACGATTTTGCTATCAAGAAATCCGAAATCAGCTTTTTGGATTGTGGTTGTATAGCCGGGTCCAGGGTCTCCTCCCAAAATTCCAGCTATATTTTGCTGCCCTGATGAACCCAGGACATGAGAAACTCCTCCCCTGCGCACATAAATATCAATATCAGCTATAAATTCTGTACCAAGACAATCCCAACGAACAGGGCCAGAACCATGAAGATTTAAACCCGGCATTAACCATTTTGAATCATCTGAATAAACGGGATCCCAGAGCGATTTAGAATTGTCTTTTGGATTATCCAACCGGATAGGTTTTGCTGGGATTCCAAGCGATGCTATAGGTGCTACAACAACTTCCCATCCGTTTTCAAAACCCTGGCCAACAGTAAAACCATCTTCGAGCCATGATAATTCATTTGATTGAGATACCTGTCCATAAACAGATGAAGCCAGTGAGATCTCTAAAGAATTAAATGAAGCTACTACAGGACGATATTCTTCCAGGCTATGTATAGGTTTATATTCAATTAAAAACTGTCCATTTCCAGACAGATTTCCTCCTGATATACGGCTGTCTTCTATATTAATTGTGGCAACTGAGGATTGAATGGCAGATTTATAGGGGATAGAAAGAATACCGGATACTCCGCTATTCGATGTTAGCTGAGTATTTACTCCGGATACAGTTGATATAAACTGGCTAGCATTAAATACAGTGCTCTGCAAAATAGAATCGTTACTATTTACCTTCTCATTTATTGGCATCCTGTCTAAAGGTCCAGAAATTCCTCTGGCGTTATGCCGTTCATAATAACGAGCATAAGTGTCCTCTCCTGTTTTTAGATAAGACTGCGTAATAACTATGCGATCTGTAATAAACGCTATTGGAAGGTTATCCAACACAAGATACCAGGGAAGTGGTGGCAGATTCCCAATAAAATTAGACTGATAGGCTTCTGGAATCGGCCCAATACCAAGTTCTTTAAAAGCCGTGAAATTCAAATTCGAAGTTATAGATAAATCTTCAAAACTTATTAACTTCCGCTTAACACCATCTTGAATTATCTGTAAATCATTTCCCAACTGAACTTCAACATCTGCAGACACTCCGTCTTGATGGTCAAAAACGATGTTTGATATCGAATAATTAAGGCTATCTTGACCGTGAATCCCGATATTACCATTATCGACTGTTGCTGAACCCGATATCACCACGCCAGAAGATTTTACAATAAGATTCTCGAATGATACTGCTACAGGATATTTGATCGATCTATCGTCATTAGTAAACAAAGCCTGACCTACCCCGGTTAATAAGGCGCTATCTTCTCCCTGTTGTTGATAATTACTCAGACGGCATATTGAAACCGTACCCTCGTACTGTCCACCATACCCAAAGATAAGTTGGTTTGGGGCTGTTTCCGGCATATCTGTTTTCCTACACCTAAAAGCTGAAAATTCAACAGGTGTAAGCGTCTGAAGATTTTCAAGTGTAATTGACCGAGGTGGAGTAACTGAAACTGGTTCACCAGATAATGGGTCAACAGTAGCGACAACGTACCAGTAAGTCCCATAGTCGGCATCCATATCATGATATTCAATACCTACATTAACATTTTGAGGTACGCCTGGAGAAGCGTAATAACCTTCTGGATTTTGTTGGCCTGGAACGCCTCCTATTACAGGTGCTATTTGTACATACCCGGAGTCAGCATTTCTGGAACGAAATACAAGATGAGCGCCCGTCTCATCATGTGGTGTCTCCTCGCATTTCCCAGTATCTGTCTCTTCCGACTGCCAGACTATCCTAACTCCATCTCCAGGAGAATGATAATGTGGAGCACACCACAAAGCCTGGGCAATATTTCTTATCGGACGTGGCTTATCAATAGAATCGGCCATAACTGCCTGACTAGGATTAGAAAAAGCCTCGTGTATTGGACTATAGGAATCTCGTTTGGAAGAGACTACATAATAAAAATCCGACAAGTGCACATTCAAACCTGTGTCAATAAACTTGCCTTCTGCTATGCCGTTACCTAGACTGGAAATATCTGCCACATTTAAAGACGATATAGGAGAGGGCATTTGAGCGGGGTTCGAAATCGCGATTTTGGCCTCATTTTCAGTATTAAACCTGTATAACTTGATTTGATCAAAGTCAGGGTAAAGATCGGCCTTCCAACTGATAACATTTTTCGTCTGCCCGGATTGAGTCAATGTCAAGATCGATGTTATTACCGGGGCGTCGAAAAATTGACCGTCACCTGCAACAATTTGAATTTCCTCTGAATATGAATAGTTTCCGTCTGAGTCATGAGCCTGAACTATATATGATGCTCCAACATGACCCGTCATAGCTCCAAGTTGATCACACCAATCTTCCCAGTTATTTTGATCAATTTTTATAGTAGCCACCAGTTGATAACTACCATCTTGTAAACGCCTGTAAATTTGTATGAAATCTGTATCTCCATCGATGCTTACACGGAGACAAGGTCCGTCATCCTGTACAACCTGTCCTTCAACGTATTTACGAGGCTCTCTAACCTGTAATACCGGAGCTCCTGGAGGTACGCTGTCTCTCATAAAAACAAAAACAGGCTGACTTAAAGCACTACCATTGGCATCATTTTTCCAACTTCTCACCCTGTACCAATAGTCTATTTCCTGCAAATCATTTGAAGGAAGGGTTAAACCTGAACTGTCAGTAAATGACACTAATTTTTTATTGGAATCTGGGTCGGCCAGAATATTCACCTGGAGTCCTTCATTTACCTTTAACCAATCATCAGGATCTGTAGAATAGGGTGTCCCTGGTTCAGTGGCCGTCCTGTATACAGAATAACTACCAGCTCCTTCAACCTGTTCCCAGGTAAGTACAATTGCTTCAATTTCTTTGACAAGATTTGCTGTTAAACCAATTGGAACACTGGGAGGCTCATTATCTCTAAAAGTTTCACATGAATTATGGTCAAATTTGCTGGGGATACTCTCATTACCCAGTAGATCTATCCAGGTAGCTGCATAACAGTAGATCTGATTTGGGACTTCAGAATCATAATCTTCGTCAATAAAAAGAAAATCGGAAGGACCTTGTAGATTATAAATCCCAAGAGCACCAGCACCAGGTTGGTGAAACCCGGAATTAAGCTTCCCTCCCGATGAAACCACGGTCTCAGTATTTATTTTCGTAACTGGACCAATTGGGTTAAGTTGTTTGTCAACAGGGACACGATATACGTTATATCCTGAAATATTAAATGGATTCATCGGGGACTTGTCTTGCAATTCAATCGCCCAATTCAAATATATTCTTTTATCAACCCAGCGTCTGTGAGCCTGTTTATTTATCCAATCACTATCGTCAGCATTGTCATTTACATTCACATCTTGCAGCATAACTTCCTGGGGATCAGAGCTGGCACTAAGTTTAATATCGAATGCTTCTAATAATTTACCTACTTTCAAAACAGGAGTTTCACCAATTAAAACAGGCTGAATATCTTCTGATCCATTGAAAAACATCCTATATTGAACAGTGCTGCCAGGCATCAAATTTTCGTCAAGAAAACCAATGCCGAGCAGTCTAGAAATTTCATGATATTTATTGGCCCATAATGTAGCTGCAAGTGGATTTTCATCAAATACAGCATATGCATCAAATACAGTTAACTCATCGACTGTTTTTGCTCTTATAGAAGCAACCGCATCTGATTCATTTTCCAGGTTCCCATTACCACTGGCCAATGAATAGGTATGTATATATTCAGCAAGTTCTGTCCACCACGGTCCTATAAACGCCTGTGCCTGATCTAATGATTCTATTCTTGTAATAGATTCCTGAAGCAATTCATAATTTTTACTCTGCCCTAGTCTACGTTCAAGAGTAAAACTTATTCCGTTGGCATTATTTGGCAACAGATTATCTTCAGGTGGATCCATTCCAGGATTAGCTTGTCCATTTTGTGCAAACCATCTTATTAAAACTTGCTGGTTTGAATTTGCCCAAGCTATTGGTAGCGGATCGGGAACCTGTATCTGGATATCTTCTTGCGATGCCAGGTTATTCTTGAGAATCTTAAGTGGAGTAGGTGTGGAAAGTTTTTGTTTGAATGGTACAGATCCAGTTCCCTTGCCAAAAATATCGCTAGATGATGACGATGTTTCAACTTTCGTAACTTCTTCTTTTTCAGATGATTGTGTACCAACAAATCCACACGCATTAAGCATTAATAATACAATTGTGAGTCCTATAAGCTTGAAGATAGGATAACCGGAATACATATCCAAACTAAATCTTTTCAATTAAAAACCTCTTTTTTGTAATCACAGTGCAGAAAATGCCTAGATGGGGATCATTATCTCTACTCTTAGATTATCATTTTACTCACAATAATACCGTCACATAATCGATAAATTAAAAATAATTGTGGTCATATCAACTAGACCTGTATTATGCATGTATAGTTTTGATAGATGAGATCACAATCTAACTAATTGGAGCGCTCCAAATAAAAAAGCATGTATCTAAAAATATTGCAAACAAAACTTTAACTTGTCAAAAAAACAGGATCAATTAACAACAAACAACCCTGCTTTTTACTGGCACTATGCCTGGGTGATAGTGACAATAGCGGCTGTAATGCAGATGGTGGGAGCATCTATCAGGATGGCCTTCGGAGTTTTTATAGATCCCTTGAGTGAAAACTTCGGCTGGGGTCAGGGGCCAATAACCCTCGCCTATGCGATTAATGCAGTAGTATCTGCCATAGCCTCACCCCTAGCTGGATGGGTTGGAGACCGGTATGGAACCCGAAAAGCAATGTCAATCGGAGGAATATTGTTCATTCTAGGCATGATGATTACCGGTATGATAAATGAGCTGTGGCAATTTTATCTGGCATTCGGTCTACTTCTAGGGGTTGCACAGTCTATCTTTCTTGTGCCATTGGTCCCGGGAGTTATGGGTTGGTACAGAAGACATCTGGGATGGGGAATGGGGATATTAATGGCATCCTGGGGTCTAGGCCCAGCCATAGCAGCTCCCCTAATCGGATTTTTGATTATTGAGATTGGCTGGCAGGGAGCCTTTTGGGCTACAGCAACAGGGTCAGCCATAATTATGACTATACTAATTTTCTTCTATAGAAATACTCCTGCAGATGCAGGTACTGTTCCATATGGAACCCTGCCCGGCGAAAAACTTCCTGAGACCAAAAAACAAGACAGTATTAAAGTTAAGATATTTGCGTCACATATGAAGAAGACTACAGCATATTACAACATGAGTTCCATTCACTTCCTTGGTTGTGTTGGGCACGCCATCATACTTGTTTATTTAATCCCTCTAGCTGTTATGAAGGGACTTCCCTTGATAGAATCGGCTGCTATCCTAACTATCATGGCGCTGGTAAGTGTTCCTTCAAGATTGATAGTTCCTGTGCTATCAGAAAAATTTGGCGTTCGAACCATAATGGCTATATTTTTCTTTTTGCAGGGAATTACTGTGGTTATGCTCTTTTGGTCCAATGAACAATGGATGTTTTATCTTTTTGCTATTTTGTTTGGTTTTGGATATGGTGGAGAAACCGGCGGTTTCCCCATTCTAAACAGAAAATACTACGGCCATGCACCTCAGGGTTCTCCCTATGGATTCCAAATGTTGGGTGCCGGTCTTGGAATGGCATTAGGTGGTTGGATCGGAGGTATAATATTCGATATTACCAATACATATGACCTGGCACTTGCCGTCTCCATTGCCACTAGTTTGATCGGTATGGTTTCAATCATCTTACTAGAACCAACTGACAAGTTACTTATCCCTGACTGGGAAACCGATTCAGAACCCGAGTTACAGCATTAAATTTTCACAAATTTGCAGACAAAGCAATAGACTATAATGCAATATGTGGGACATTTTTTCCATTTAAGGAGTAATCCATGATCTCATCAATACAACTAGACAAAGAAAGCGTTGTCGTTCTTTACAAAGGCGGCAGGCTTCCAAAATGGTCCAGTCTTACAGACAAACAACAGGCAGACTATTCCAAAGAACACGTTGATCTCATGTTGTCGGTTGCAAAAAAGCATGGTCTAAAACAACTCGAAGGCCACAAACTGTTAGGACCAATCGGACCCTGGCAAAGGTTTTGGACAATTGAATTCCCAACATTTGAAGGTGCAGAAGAATGGATATCCGCAGAAATGGAGCCGCCTTATGGACGCTATGGATACTACGAGTACTATTTCTCAAGACGCATCACAGATGAATTTCTAACCATAGCCCCGGTTGATAAAGCAAATTCAAACCCCGAAACCGTCACAACCCCGACAAATAACCCTATCCTAGCCCCAGATTATGACAGCTTCATTGTGATTTGTTTTGAACGGTGGTTACCAGGTTACGACGTAATTGATCCGAAAGAACGAGGAGATCAAGACTACCACGACCTACTAAAAACAGTTGCTTCAGAATATAATTTGATGAGACTGGAAGGGTATCAACTGACAGAAGCGCAAAGTGAATGGCATAGAGTTTGGATAGCTGAATTCCCAAACATTGAAGGAGTCAAGGCGTGGATAGATACTGGACTGCAATCACCGCATAACATATATAACAGTAAACAATACTATGTCGCCAATAAATGGGCTCCAGACTACTTTACACAGTGGATCCCAACAAATAATAGTTAAATTTTATTTTGTGTGACTGAAAATAAAATTTGGACACCAATATGAGACCTAATATACTCATACTATTTACTGATGACCAGCGATATGACACTGTTAGATCGTTAGGTAATAAAGATATCCATACCCCGAATATAGATTGGCTGGTAAAGAACGGAACATCATTCAATAATGCCTACATTATGGGTGGAACAGATGCCGCTGTCTGTATGCCTAGCAGAGCTATGTTGATGACAGGTCGTACACTGTTCCATCTTGAAAATTCAGGTACAAATATACCGAATGACCACACACTTTTGGGTGAATTACTCCAATCCAACGGTTTCCATTGTTGGGGAAACGGAAAATGGCATAATGGATGCGAATCATTTGCTCGAAGTTTCAATGATGGTGCTGATGTATTTTTCGGCGGGATGTACGATCACTGGACAGTACCTGTACACAAATTTGACACATCTGGTAAATATGAAGGTAGGATTTCCAGAACGGCAGCCTATCTCCCGTCAAATAAAATCGAGAATAAAGTAGCTGATCACGTTCATTCCGGTAAACATTCTACAGAGCTATTTGGACAACAGTTAATTGATTTCCTGTCGAACTACGATAAAGAAGATCCATTTTTTGCATATACTGCTTTTATGGCCCCACATGATCCACGCTCCATGCCTCAAGAGTTTCTGGACATGTATAAAGCAGAACAATTAGAAATTGGTGGAGAGTTTATAAACCAACATCCTTTCGATAATGGAGAATTATCAGTTAGAGATGAATTACTTGCATCTAGACCACGAGATAAAGAAGAAATCTTACAGCACATTGCCGAATACTACGGGATGATTACTCACATTGACCACCAGGTAGGCAAAATCATTAAAGCCCTTAAGTCGAACGGCCAGTTGGATAAAACAATAATTGTGTTTGCCGGTGACAATGGACTTGCAGTCGGAAGACACGGACTTTTGGGGAAACAGAATCTTTATGACCACAGTATTCATATACCACTTATCTTCTGTGGGCCAAATATACCCAAGGGCAAAGTGAACAACTCATTAACTTATACAGTTGATATTTACCCCACTCTCTGTGACCTTGTGGGAATACCTACACCGAACAGCGTTCTGGGAGAAAGCCTGGAACCTGAAATCTTTGGAGAGGATACTACGACCTCAAGAGACTATCTATATTTTGCATACAAAGAGTTCCAGCGTGCCGTGCAGAAAGATGGATGGAAACTAATAGAATATAACGTTAACGGCAACAGACATACACAGCTATTCAATTTAACACTAGACCCTATGGAAACACTGGATCTTTCTGAGGATCAATCCCAGTATCAGCGAGTAAATGCCATGAAATCAATAATGCTGAAAGCCAGATCGGAATTTGGAGACGATATCGTGCCTTTCAATTCGTTTTGGACAGGCTTTTAGCAGTCCAAGAAAACCCCGAATGGTCATACCACGTATTTAATAGTCTAGAAACTTCTGTTAATATTCTCCATCAATATTGACCCTGTATGCGAGGAAATTATGGCATTTATGGTTAGAGATAAACTTGATAGGAGAAAACACGTTTTCGCTGATTGGAGTTTTGTAGAACCTGGTTACGCTGTCTCATGGAGCGATAGACTTGAGACCGAATGGGAGACTCCAAGAGGGATTCAATTAAAAGTACAAACTCCGCATATCCGTCCTGACCCCTTGGTAGAAATAGAGAACCCATGGGAAACTTCCTACACTCTTCATACCACAATAATGGAAGCTGAAGGATGTTACAGACTCTACTACACGTGCTATAACCAACTATCGTCTGACTCCAAGTCTGAAGCACAGCAAAACCAGTACAGTTATTTCCTGTGTTATGCGGAATCTGCTGACGGGATTAACTGGAATAAACCAAATATTGGCAAAGTGAACTGGCGTGGTAGCAGTGATAACAACATAGTTTATGGTATGGATCGGTCTTTAGGAAGACCAGTTCCGACAGCTACAGTATTTAAAGATAATAATGCACCAGACAAAGAAAAATACAAGATCATTCATAGAGGAGAGCGAAAAGATGGAACCAGATGTGTCTTTGGAGCTACCTCTCCAGATGGATTAGACTGGACAGCTATAGAAAAACCTCTAATACCAGACTATTTTACTGACAGCCAAATCGTCGCCTCATTCGATGAGAGAATTGGTAAATACCGAGGATATTTCAGAGGTTGGACTAAAGAAACAAGAGGAAGTTACCATGGTCGAAGAACTATAGCCTATGCCGAAACCGAAGACTTCACAAACTGGCCAATTCCAGAAACGATTGTAACCACTGACGCGTATGATCATCCAGGAACAGATATTTACACTAATGGTTTCGCAGAGTGGCCTGATACAGACGCCTATCTTATGTTTCCTGGTTTTTACCATAGAGAAATTGACATACCACAAATACACTTGATGACCAGTCGTAACGGTATAAACTGGGAACGCCACACAAGAGATCCAATAATTGGAGGGATCGGGCCGGGTCTCAGTAGAGACCCCAGATTAGACCCAACTGGAGGATTTTACGCAGGTGCCGGGATTATCAGTACACGTCCGGATGAATCTTCAATATCTATCATTCCCTGTCGACGTTCACACAATAACAATCGTAATGGGACCGGAGAAGGTGACATTATTGAGAGCCATCAGCAGGGTTTCTACCCTAGTATCACAGGAGGATATGCAGCTCAAATTAGCCTTGCCACATGGCGTAAAGACGGATTCGTCTGTCTTGAAGCAGAGGAAGATGGATCATTTACAACAACCCCTTTCACATTCACAGGAAGTAAACTTAAACTAAATGGCTGGAGTAGATACAGAGGTGGTATTCAAGTTGAAATAGCTGACTCTACCAACGAAAAACATTCCTTTTCAGAAATTATAGCTGGTCGAGGCTTCAATGATAGCGATGAAATTTCAGGTTCCCATATAGACCATACGGTCACATGGAATGGAGAATCCGACGTGTCTAAATGGAATGGTAAAACAGTCCGCTTGAGATTCAAAATGAGACGCGCTCGTCTATATTCGCTCTGGTTCGAGTAAACAACGTAATCAATATTAATATCATCTGATTTAAATATCATTTACTTATGCTGACGAAGAACGGATATTATGTGCATACTACATGTCTTGGATGGGTGGCGGAGAACCCACTACAATGGATATAGAAGGTGTATATTTTGTAAAAGGTTAATATGCTTAGAGTAGGCAGGTAAAAGTAAAAAGACCTACCACTTTGTTAATATTTTAATAACTCTATGAAGAAACCATTCAATCATAAGTGCTTATTTTTGTTCTAACGGTTTTAAAAATACTGCTTTTTAATCTATTTAACTTTATTCTAAAACTGGATTAATAATTATGAGATGCTATAAAGAATTCATTAAATAAGGTTTACTTCACATGACATCCAAGAAATTAAAGATTTTATTGGTTTTCAATCAAAAGGTTAGAGATAAGTATATATTAGACTCTGACCTCAAGCGTTTATCTAAGTTCGCTACTTGGGAGTGGCTGAACTTGGAAGGTGGTAACCATTTTGAATCAAATGATTCACCTGATGCGATTCGACATATCAAGGACAAGATTTCTGACAAAGACTGCATAGTTGTTTGCCATGGATCCCCGGCCATTAACAAGGATGTTATCGATAAGGCTACAAATTTAAAATTTATTGGAGAACTGGAAGGTGACCGTTTTGCAAATCGTATTGATCTTAAAACTGCTTGGGAGTCCGGCATCAAAACAGTTGATACCACTCATGGCTCGTCCTATCCGGTGGCTGAATGGGCACTAGCCCTGATTCTTATTTCCCTAAGAAATGCAGGCGGGTACTTTAAACGTATATTGCAATGCGATACTAGAAGATCTTCAGAAAAAGACTTCGGGTACATCAATGGCGAGCTTACAGGTAAACGGGTGGGTCTTATCGGATGTGGCCATATAGGCAGATTACTCATAAAATTTCTGAGACCATTTGATGTTGACATCAAAGTTTATGATCCATATCTGGCCAGTGAAATACCGAACGCCCTTGGTTTCGTTAAAACTTCTATAGATAACGTTTTGTCACACTCACAGGTAATTGTATGCCTCGCTCCATTGACTCCAGCAACTCGTAACATGCTGGGTAAAGAAGAGTTTGAATTGATAAAACCTAACTCTGTTTTCATAAATGTATCAAGAGGTGCTATTGTAGACAGTCAAGCATTGATTTCACGTCTAAAGAAAGGTGATATGGTAGCTGGACTTGACGTTTTCGACCCAGAGCCTATACCTCCGGATAGCGAAATCATAAAACTGGATAATGTTTTCCTTACCCCGCATATAGCCGGTGTTACTGCATCAGGATATCCTAGATTCTTCACATTAATGGTTGATGAGCTTGAACGATTCGCACAGGGACATGATCCAATGTTCGAGCTTAATTCAAGATCTATAGCCAACCGTAATGGCATTACCCAGGATATTAATTAATTTGCCTCTCAATAAAAATCATTTAGGTAAAGCCGATTAAAACTTTGGGAAATTATGTCTGAATTGATACCCAATAATCCAGTTACCAAACCTGTGAGACGATCGTTTCACAACTACTTGTTAATAGGCATTTTAATAGTACTTCTCAGTGCCTGTAACAACAGGGATACAGCAGAAAATAAAATACATTACCATCCTGTAGGAACACCAATACACGATCACGAAAACACTGCTGTAAATAAAGAGGTTCTTACCGATAATCAGGACAAGAATCTTAATGACTCTAAAACAGATCAGACTTCCAAAGAAAATGAATCTGCCCCTACAACTTCAAACCCAAACCTTTCTAACAGCCAAACTCCCAGCAAAACACCAGATTCAAATCGCAAATCTGAAAAAATTGAGGATTCAAATACGACCAAAAACAAATTTAATCAAGACTCCAACCATACACATTTGCCGTCAGCTACTCCGCATGTACATCCCAACAGCACCAATATCAAAAAGAAAAATGATGATACAAAAACACAGCCAAGTGTCTCTATAGCGACACTTAATAGCAACACCCCCGTGGCAATAACCAATATAAGTAATCTAGAGTCGGACGATGAATTTAGCAATAAAAAGACTTCAGAAACAATCACTGATCCTGTTACCGATAATCATACAACCCATTCTCACAGTCAGCCGGGTACAGCAGGAGCAGTACTTGAGAAAAAGCTAGAAAAAGCAATCGCTGATGAAGGGTCAATAGTTGGTGGTGGTTACATGTCTGGTCTTAACGCGCACGGTAAATCAGAAGGCCTAACTCTGGCTAGTTCTGAAAATATTGAATCTGTATACAAGGGAGGTAAATGTTCTCCATCTGCTCCAATTCGATCATATAATATTTTAGCCATTAATGTAGAAATCACTTTAAACAGGTTCCTTGACTTTGATCCCGAAGGACGAATGTATGTTCTTGAAAAGGACCTACAGAGGGTACGTGAAGAAGAAGCAAAGAACTTAAAAGCAAGACTAGACCTAGGAGAACCGGGGGTTTCAATAGGTCTCGGTAATGATGCGATCCAGCCCCTTACTATTAGAGCAAATCAAGGTGACTGCCTGATAATTAACCTTGAAAACAGACTGGAAGAAAATGAACCTGCGAGCCTTCATATACATGGATCCAGTCTATATATATCCACAACGGGGGACCCGGCTATTGCAACAAATCCAGACTCAATAATTGAGCCCGGAAATAATATTACCTACAAGTGGATGGTTACTGAAAATGACCAGGAAGGCATTCATTATTTTCATAGTCACGGTATTGAAAGATTTCAGGCAGGTCATGGTCTATTCGGTGCGATTGTTATTGAGCAAAAAGGATCCACTTATGAAAACCCTGTAGATGGGACCAATCAATCAACAGGATGGACATCAATAATTCGAAATCCTAATGGCAGCGATTTTAGGGAATTTGTGCTTTACTACCATGAAATAGGTAGCGAGCGTTACAGGCATCTTGACAAAAATGCCGAGCCGGTTACTTTCATTGATGAAATGGGTGGAGCATATAAGCCAGGAGGAAGGGCTATGAATTACCGGTCTGAGCCTTTTCTTAACAGGCTTAATCTTCAAAAGCAACGTCTAGGTAATTCCGACCAGTCTATGGCATACAGTTCATACACCTTTGGAGACCCTGCTACACCAATCGCGAGGTCTTACCTTGGTGATCCAGTTAAAACTCGTCTTGTACATGGAGGTTCAGAGGTATTTCACGTCCATCATACTCATGGCGGGGCTATCCGATGGAGAAAACAACCAGGCACCGAAGATACTGATTTTGACTCCGGCTTAACAAAATCTCCAAATCTGAAAACGGCAGGATCAACAAGACTCGACTCCCAGTCAATAGGACCGTCAGAATCTTATGACCTGGAATCGGAATGTGGTAGTGGGGGATGTCAGCAAAGCCCGGGTGATTATCTTATTCACTGCCATGTAGCACATCACTATATTGCCGGTATGTGGATGATATGGAGAGTGTATAACACCCTCCAAACTGACTCTTCCAATGAATACGAATTAGGATCCCTGAGGGAACTGCCGGATCGTGAAAACAATGTGATTCAAGCAGTTAACTCCGAATTTCTCATTGGGAAAACTGTTTCATGGAAAGGAACAGAATTCAGGATTACTGCTGGAAACCTTAGCCAATGGGTAGAAACTCAGTTGCCGCCGCAAGGCGTTAGTAAAAGTTACGATGCATCAGTGTTGGATTGGATTAGAAATGACAACCTATATCTAAATGAACCTGAAACAGAAAAAGTCTGGCCTAACTTTCAGTCGGAAATTCCTGGTGCTAGATATCCGATCCTTTTCGATCCAAATTCTGGTAAACTAGCGTACCCTCTTTTAAGACCGCATCTAGGTAAACGACCTCCATTTGCTCCAAATCATGGTCCTGCTCCTTTCCTTAGTCCTCACCAAACAGGTAGAGACCCACCAAAACCTGGTGGAAATGGTTTAGACAGTCTTTGTCCCGCAGGCACCAATTTGAAAGAATTTGTGATTCACGCGATCAATTTACCGATCGTGTTAAACGAACATGCCAATTTGATTGATCCGGTAGGACAACTTTTTGTACTGCAGGAAGATGAAGCTGCTATCCGAGGTGATAATAACTTACGTATACCACTTACGATACGTGCAAATGCAGGAGAAGACTGCATCGACATCGTATTCAAAAGCAAATTGAAAGACACTGCTGAAAACGATTTTTTCAGCAAGGTAAACATGCATATACATCTTGTACAATTTGACATCCAGGCCAGCGACGGAGTTTCAACCGGCTTCGCCTACGAGCAATCTGTTAGACCATTCACTGAAGTAGGTCAATCTCTTGCCAATAAAGCTAACGCAGGCGATCTATCAGTAATATTGAGTAATCCTTCTAAATTTCACGCAGGTACTCTCGTCGGAGTTGGGATGGATCAAGGCGAAAGTTTTGAGATCAAAAAAATATCTAAGGTAGAAGGCAAACGTCTATTTTTTGATAAGCCCCTACTATTTAGACATTCCATCGGTGAAATTATAAGCAATGAATTCGTCAGATACAGATGGTTCCCTGACGTACAATTTGGAACCGCATATTTTCATGACCACGTCGATGCATTGACTTCCTGGAAACACGGCCTGTTTGGAGCCTTGATATCAGAACCACCTGGATCAACATATCACGATCCTTACTCTGGATTAGCAGTAAAAAGTGGAAACATAGTAGATATTCATACAAATGCAGAAGTTTCACCTGACTTAACCGGTAGTTTTCGAGAAATGGTGACCTTTATACAGGACAATAACTTGACAACTCATATTGGAAGATCAAGCGGTAGTGCGCTTAATCTTCGCGCTCAGCCCCTGGAAAAAAGAGAAGGTGATCCATCACTTTGGTTTAGTAGCATTGTCCATGGAGATCCGCCAACGCCGGTCCTTAATACCTATCTTGGCGATCCAGTAATAATGCGTACCATGGTGTCAGCTACAAATGACACACATACCTGGCACGTAGATGGACACTGGTTCCGTGGTGAACGATTTAGTTCAAATTCAAAACCAATCAGTACTGTACATATAGGTATATCAGAAAGAGCCGATCTAATTATTCCTGCAGCAGGTGGCCCTCAGCAAATGCCGGGAGACTATCTTTTTTATAACGGTCGTACTTTTAAACTACGTGAAGGCAGTTGGGGAATCCTCCGAGTACACGATTCCAGTTATAAAGGTGAATTGCAAACACTTCCAGGACGGAGAAATGTACCTGGAAAATCTCCAAGTTTATGCCCACCTAGAGCTCCAGCGAAACATTTTGATGTGTCCGCTATTCAAATTCCATTACCAATGCTGGAAGAAACTGATGGAAAAATATTTGCATTAAAGTCTGACATAGCAGACTTTATTTCAGGTAAAAAACCGATCACACCACTAGTCCTTAGGATAAACGTAGGTGACTGTATAACGGTAAAGCTAAATAATAAACTTCCAAAAGGAAGAGTTTCTTTCCATGCTGATATGGTGGCATATGACCCATTGGATTCAATGGGTATTAATGCCGGATTTAATCCTGAGCAGTCTATAGGACCAGGGGAAGATAAAAAATACACTTTCTATGCCCATCCTGAATATGGCGAAAGTGTTGGTCTGGTTAGAGACTGGGGGAATGTACTGCTAAATCCAGGTATTGGTCTATATGGCGCAATAATTATCGGTCCTAAAGGATCAAAATATACCGATCCGGTTACTGGACTAGACTCTAATCTATCTTCAAACTGGAAAGCTAATGTGCAGACTCAATCCGGGGAAATGTACCGAGATTTTGCTCTTTTCATACAGGATGAAGACGAAGTGATTGGTACTCATCTAATGCCATACAGTCATTCAGTTGAAGGAACCGTTGCCATTAATTACCATAACTCACCACTTGAAGGAAGGTTCACACCTGTCCCTGATATGACTCAGGAATTCGACCCGATTTTATATAGTTACTCTTCTGCACCAGTACTAGAAACATATGCTGGTGACAACATCAAAATACACGTTCTTGTACCTTTCAGCGAACAAAATCACGTATTTAGCATAGAAGGTCACTCGTGGCCACTGGAACCAAGAATGGAAGGAAGCTACCTAGTAAGCTCAATCCAGATCGGTGGAACTGAAACCATCACGATTTCTCCTATGGGAGGAGCCGGAGGGAAATTTAATATACCAGGTGACTACCTGTATGGAGACCATCGCCTTCCTTATAAGGAAGCAGGACTCTGGGGAATATTAAGGGTGAGACCTAAAAACAACCTAATCCCTACTCTTATGCCCCTTGTTAAACGTTGATTATTTTCAATTAACTAATCAACGTAGCTAATTACCCACCAAATGGGTTAGAATTACTTTAAAGATATGACGATTTGAATATCTAGAACTATTTTTACGGACTTAAAATGGCTCTGATATTACGCTTAATAAAATTTAAAAGATTCGGTTTAATCTTATCGGTTACATCACTCATGGTGATTATATCCGGTTTGATAACCATCCAACCTGCAAGGGCGGAAACTACCTGGATAGCCCAGGCCGGGGAACTATTTATTGAGGAATCTATATCAATAAACCAGTTCCTTCCAAGAGACCTGACTATAGTACAGGGAGATACCGTTGTCTGGAATCGCAGGGTATTTCACACTATCACATTCCTGTCAGGTGAAGAACGCCCAGCCTGGTTAGAACCACTTGGAGATGGCCGTTTGGGAGTTAATCCAGATGTTGGATTCCCTTCAGGTCAAATTTTCAGAGAAGAAGAAGAACAGATATTTATAGCCTCATGGGGAAGAGACAGGCTTGGCATGATAGAAGCCCCAGAAGGCCCGATGATTATTAACGTAAATAACGAGTATGACGGAACTGGTTATTACAATTCTGGCGCACCATTTAATCCAAACTTCCTGCCCCGACCGGTGCCTGTAAAATTCACGCAGCCAGGAGTATATGAACTTGTATGTCTTGTACATCCTGCTATGAAAGCCACTGTAACTGTTTTGCAGGAAGGATTCACATCACCAGACAGCCAGGAACAAGTAGACATAAGGCTCGAACAAGAACTCCAAGTACTACTCGAAGAAGCACGATCATTTGTTAAAAAAGAAGAGGTCAAGGTAACAAAAAACAGTAACTATACCACTAGTTACGGTATATCTACTGGTGTTTTTCAAGACGATGTTGAATTCGCACAATTCATACCTCAGCCAAACCTGGAAATATTTGTAGGTGATACTGTTAAGTGGGACTGGTCACTTGCTGGAGACACACCTCACACAGTTTCTTTCCTTTCAGGTGGCGAAACACCTGAATATTTCCTTGTAGAACGAAAGGTTTTTGCAGATGGTAGTCTCAATGTTAGGGACCCTCCAACCATAGCCCTTAATGCCACAGTTGGTAATAAAGCGGGTGGTTCAATATATTCTGGTAAGGACTTTTTCAACTCCGGAGTTATATTTGGCGAGGGAGCTCCTCCAGGATTTGATCGTAGAACTAGCTATTCATTAACTTTCGATACTGAAGGAAGTTTCCCATACCTATGCCTGATGCATGGGACAAGCATGGCAGGAACGATAACAGTTAAGCCAGCACCTCCACGTCCCACAGGGGTTGCTATCGTAAGTGACGACCAGTCAAGAAGTGATGCCATTACTTATACTATCAATAACTTTCCTGCCCCAAGCGGAGGAACTGAATATGTTGGATGGATGATTTCCGATGACGGCTCGGAAGAGCTCAACACAGGCATACTCGAAATTGATGAAGCTGGTAATGTAGTTCATTTATTTGACAGTACAAATCCCAGGTATACTGGGCAGAACCTGATACGTGAATACGATAAAGTTGTGATCACAGAAGAACCTTTTGGAACTGATCCAGACTCATCTAGTGGACCAGTAGTCTTCTCTCACCAGATTCCATCTGGCACTATTTTTCATTTAAGACATCTCCTTAGTGACTGGCCTGCTGAAAGCGGTACCGGGGTTCTGGAAAATATTTTAAAGCAGATGCAGCTGGCTTTAGACCAGGCAAATTTGGCGAACGATCAATCTTCCCTGGAATACACACTCAAACATCTTGAGAATGTCGTTAACATTATCGAAGGTCCCAACGGAAAAAATGCAGGAGATGTGGACCGAAACGGGGCAGTTAAAAACCTAGGCGACGGCATCGGATTAATAAAGCATGTTAATGACCGCCAACATGTTATGTTTGCTTCCAGCGAGGCTCCAGAAGACGAAGTTGTAAATAAACATTCACTCGAAGTAAAAATCACCGGTCAGAATATCGAAGACCGCGTAATACTAGCAAGAGACGAGGCACTTCTTGCAGTATCAATTGCATTCGACGAAAGTGATATATCTGCTGACGAAATAGATAAATTTGATCTTATAAAATTAGCAGTAGCCGGCGTTATCGGGTACCTGGATGTTGGAATGAAAGGTACCGATTTTAACGCAGACGGTAAGATAGAAATGATCGAAAAAGAGGGAGGCGCACTACAGACTTATATTGGAGCACAGCTTATGGCAACTTATACCCTACAACCTGGCCCGCTACCTCCACCTGCTCCAAAACCCGTTCCAACTCCCACACCAGTTCCTCCAACACCTACTCCTGTTCCAACACCTATACCTACCCCGATGCCTCCACAGTCTGTTGGTGATGACTCAATTCCAACAATAATGAATCTAGTTTTTATTATGTCAATATTATTGCTTGCTTCCGGCGCAGTGATAACACTCCGAACAAGGAGAAAAAGCTGAACTATTTCTCATTTCGACTTTGGATCCCTATCGTTATTATCATAGTACTAGGGCTTATATATTTCTTCTACCAAAATAGTACTAATAACAACCAGCAATCTAACTCACCAATTGAAATCGTTATAGAAGAAAAGATTAAGGTAGGTGAAAGTAGTGGTTCAAAAAATTGAAATGGTTTAAAATCATTCGAATGAATAATTCTATTAAATACCAGTTTTTATTGCCTATATTGGTGGTCTCCGGACTAATAGCCATACCCACACAAACCGCATATGCCGAGACACCGGTTCCTATCCAAATTGTGATAGAAGAAAAGATTACAGTGGGAGACGGCAACAACACTCCACAGGAACCTATCGATGAGTCGATTACAGTTAAAGATGAGGTAAATACCGGTCCAGACCCAATAAACGAATCGATCACGGTAACTGACGAAGTCAACAAAGGCCCTGATCCAATAAATGAATCAATCACTGTGTCAGATACCGTAGAGACTGAGGTAACTGGATCCCCCGATGCTGTAGTGCCTGCCACTACTTCCACCCCTACTACCTTACCGCCTTCACCGACTCCTATGCCTACGCCAACTCCGACTCCCACATCTACATCCGCTGATGAAAAACC